>Flurry_p2__coassemble_10477_pt1 | contig 2256 bp, 1 predicted proteins | sample Flurry_p2__metabat2_high_PE_028 | metagenome-assembled genome bin Flurry_p2 | reverse complement strand
GTGCCTGCACCGTGTCCCAGCATGAACCCCAGTGCCTGGATGATGGCCATCAGGCTGGAGACCACCCCCACAGCGCCGGAAGCGCTGGTAGAGATCTGCCCTACAAAAAAAGTGTCGGCCAGGTTGTAGATGCTGGTGATCAGCATACTGAGGATGGTGGGCCCGGCTAACGTCAGCACCAGCGTTGGCACAGGGGTCTCGGTCATTTTCAAAAACTGGCTGCTTTTGGGGTCCTGCTGCGGCATGGAACAATAACCTCTCTTTCCAAAGCGGAATAAATGGGCGACGATTTGCAGTGCGGAAAAAAACTGTGCAAAATAAGGCTCCTTTTTGCCGTTTTTGCAAGCAGATGCGGCGGGTGCAAAGCGCTAAAGTATACAAGAATTCGGTCGTTTTTAGTATACAGCGGAACTGCAAAAATGTCGAGTGGGCTGCAAAATACAAAAAGTGGTATGAAAGGGGAGAAAATGCTCCTGTCGCTCAGAAATATTCTGTACAATGCGACAAAGCTATGCAAAAGGTCTTGTAAAAATTACGCTGTGTGGTATGATTTAACACGGACAATAGTATCTATTTGTCAAAAATGATGCAGCGCCAGTGTGTGGGGTATTTGGATGTCCCGCAGCAGGCCCGATAATGGGAGGAAAAACGAACAATGAAAACTGTTGCACAGACGGTGATCGAGGCGGAACGCTTTTATACGATCGCAGCCCAGACCGGGTATGTGATCCAGGCAGTGGAAGGTGTAGAGAATGGCGGGGATATCCGCCTTGGCAAGTATGAGCACAAGCCGGAGCAGGAGTGGTCCTTTATCCGTGTGGGTGAGGGTGTGTACCGTATCCGCAACCGTGCCAATGGCAAGCTGATCGACCTGATGATGACTGGTACTGCAAACGGCACCTGGCTGCACCTGTGGGAGGATGTGGGCGGTACCTCTCAGATGTGGTCTGTGGAGCCGAACCCCAACGGCACCGTGCGTGTACGTTCCTCCTGGGCAGGGGGCAAGTGCATCGATACCGTGGGTATGGGTGCAGAGATCGGCGCTATCCTGCAGATCTGGCAGGAGGCCAACGGAGCAGACCAGCTGTGGACGATCTCCGAGGTGAAGGACCGTGCAAAGCGTGCTCCTGCTGTTGAGGCAAAGGCTGAGGAGCCTGCTGCTCCCGCTGTCGAGGCAAAGGCTGAGGAGCCTGCTGCTCCTGCTGCTGAGGCAAAGGTCGAGGAGCCTGCTGCTCCTGCTGTCGAGGTGAAGCCCGCTGCTGCTCCCGCCGCAAAGAAGCCTGCTGCAAAGAACCGCCGCAAGTGCGCAAACCGTAAAAAGAGATAATCGGATTACAGAACAGAAAAAAGCGAGGGCACATTGTGCCCTCGCTTTTATGTTGCAAAAGTTACTCTTTGGGGTCGGTCAGCAGTTCTTTGATGCTGGGAACAACGCCTCCCAGGTTCTGCAGGTCGGAAGGGATGATGAGCTTGGTGGCTTTTCCGTTGGCGACCTTAGCCAGTGCCTCCAGGCTGCGCAGAGCCAGGACCTTGTCGGTGGGCATGGCCTCGTTCAGCAGGCGGATGGCATCCGCATTGGCCTGCTGCACAGCCAGAATAGCCTGTGCCTCGCCTTCGGCCTCCAGGATGCGCTGCTGTTTGACAGCATCGGCCCGCAGGATCGCAGCGGCTTTTTCGCCCTCAGCGGCGGTGATAGCCGCCTGCTTTTCGCCGTCTGCTTTCAGGATCACAGCGCGCTTTTCACGCTCGGCCTTCATCTGCTTTTCCATGGCATCCTGGATCTCCCGGGGCGGGATGATGTTTTTCACTTCCACGCGGTTGACCTTGATGCCCCACTTATCGGTGGCCTCGTCCAGGATAGCGGTAATTTTGCTGTTGATGGTGTCCCGGCTGGTCAGGGTGTGATCCAGCTCCATCTCACCAATGATGTTGCGCAGGGTGGTGGCGGACAGACTTTCGATGGCAGAGATAGGCTGGTTGACGCCGTATGTGTACAGTTTTGCGTCCATGACCTGGAAAAAGACCACGGTATCGATCTGCATCGTTACGTTGTCACGGGTGATCACGGGCTGCGGGGGAAAATCGGCCACCTGCTCTTTCAGGCTGACCTTTTTGGCGATCCGCTCAATAAAGGGGATCTTGATATGCAGGCCGGAAGTCCAGGTGGCAGAGTAGCTGCCCAGCCGCTCAACAACGTATACCATGGACTGGGGAACGATCACAAAGTTGGGGACGATAATGGCGAGGATCAGCAGT
>Flurry_p2__coassemble_8178_pt1 | contig 2783 bp, 2 predicted proteins | sample Flurry_p2__metabat2_high_PE_028 | metagenome-assembled genome bin Flurry_p2 | reverse complement strand
GCGGCGACATCTTCCCCCGGCCGGGGGAAGTCTTTCGAAGGGAGAGCCCTTGGCAGAACCAGCAGGTTTCGTCCTCATTCGTTAACGACAGAAGAAGTTGACCTGTAAAGCATAAACTTTACGCCTTTGCCAAAGCCTCTCCCTTTCGGGAGAGGTGGCACGGCAAAGCCGTGACGGAGAGGGTCGTTTCCAAAACTCCCTCTCGCCGTCTGCAGCAAAAAGCAGCTGCGTACCCCTTGCAAACACAAAAAGCCCGCCGGAGAGTTCTCCAGCGGGCTTTTGATGGGTCATGCGGGGTGGCTGCCTTGTCTGCGGCGCAGCAGTGTCTTACGCCTGCTCGCCCTGGTCCTGGATGGTGGAACGCTCGATCACCCAGTCTGCCGCACGGCGGATGCCCTCGGTACGGCGCATGGCCTCCAGGTTCAAACCTTCCTTGACCTCTTCCAGGGTCTTTTTGGCTTGCTCAGCCCGCTGGGTCAGGGTCTGGTCCATCTCTGCATCGGTGGGCAGCAGACCCTCGTCCTGGGCGATCTGCAGCAGTGCCATCCGGGCGCGGGTGTTCTTCTCCGCAGCGGAGCGGACCGCTTCGGTAAAGCTCTCACGGGTCTGGTGGGTCTGGCTGAGGTACCGCTCCAGCGAGGTGCGCTGCATCTGCAGCTGCTGCTGGAACTGGGCCATCTCACGCTGATAGGCGCTCTCTACCAGGACGCTGGGCAGCTCGCCCTCTGCGGCGGCAGCCAGCTGGGTCAGGATCTGGTCCTTGGCCCGGTTCATGGCAGCGTTGTGGCGTGCATCAAAGATCTGGCTGCGGATCTGTGCCCGGAACTCCTCCATGGTATCCACCTGGGCCACCTTCTTGGCAAAATCGCTGTTCAAGGCGGGCAGCTGCCGTACACAGACGTCGTGCAGGGTGATGTGGAATACGGCGTCCTTGCCGGCCAGGTCCTTGACACCGTACTGGGCGGGGAAGGTGACCTGGATGTCAAACTCCTCCCCTGCTTTGTGGCCCAGGATGCCGTCCTCAAAACCGGGGATCATCCGGCCGCTGCCCAGCTGCAAAGCCTGGTCCTTGGCGGTGCCGCCTGCAAAGGCTTTGCCGTCGATAAAGCCCTCGTAGTCGATGTGGACGGTGTTGCCCTTTACGGCCGGGCCCTTGTGGGGCACCAGCTGTGCAGCGGCAGCGCGGCGGCGCTCCAAAACGCCGTCGATCTCCTTGTCGGTGACAGCGGGGGTCAGGCATACGGCGCTGAAGCCGGTGCGCTGGCCCAAGGTCAGCTCCGGCTGCAGGGCGGTGATGGCGGTGGCTACAAAGCCCTCGTCCTTTTTGACGCTTACCAGGTCGTAGGCAGGCTCGTCCACAGCGTGGAAGCCGTGCTCCTCCATGGCAGCCTGGTACAGGGCGGGCACATCCTGGTCCATCAGGTCGTTGATGGCGTCATACCAGAAGGTGTGCTCTCCGCGGTCAGCTTCGATCTGGGCCCGGTCGGCTTCGCCCTTGGCAAAGCCTTTTATCGTATAGGAGGCGCGGGTGCGCTCGTACACCGCATTGGATGCGGCTTCCAGCTCCTCAGCCGTGGCGCTAAAGGTCATTTTGCAGACACTCTTTTCGGGAGTTTCCACACTTACCAGTTTCATAGGATTACCCTCCGTGTCGCCCCCAAGGGCGTGATTTTTTAAGGATTAGTCCGGCAAAAGGGCCAAAAACCCTCTTTCTGCGGTGCTAATACTGTTATTATATCACAGTTGATACAGAAACGGTATAACAAAAACACAAAAAGTCTGCGCCTTTCCATGGTTCCGGAAAAAAAGAAGAAAAATAATTGCAAAAAAGTGTTGACAAAGTTCTGAACCGGTGCTATAATACATCATGTTCCGAGCACGGAGCACATGCGTTGGTAGCTCAGCTGGATAGAGTGACTGACTACGAATCAGTAGGCCGGGGGTTCGAGTCCCTTCCATCGCACCAAGAAAGACCAGAACACATTGTGTTCTGGTCTTTCTTTTTTGTGCGTGGAAGGGACTCGAACAGCACGGCCGAGCCGCAGGCGAGGCAAACAACAGCCCGGTGGGCTGTTGTTTAGTGCGCGGGGATCACCGTCCGGGAATGTCTATCGTGGAAGCTGTGGATCGAAAGATTTCATGGCTTTTTGTTTTGTAAGCCATGGGTGCACGGTTGGTGTTATCCATGTCCGATTATGTAGGGCGCTGTATTGCATTGCAATCAGTGCCCTTTTTTGCATCAGGGGAGCAGTGCCAGGCGCAGCTTTGCCTTCATTTCCGGGTCGGCATCCTTGAGCAATTCCAGCAGAGCTGTCATAGAGATAAAGGGTACGCTTCTGCCCGCTGTGCCGGGGCGTTGCCGTACTCAATGGCAAGGATGGTGCCATCTGCGAATCGGGCTTCTACCCGGTTGGTGTCCATATTGTAGCGGCAGGTATGCAATTTCGTCATAGTCGTATCCTCCAAGACTTGATTTTTGGTGTGCGGTTACTTGAACAGCGCGGCAAAAGACAAACCCACCCCTTTTCAAAAAATTTTCAAGAAGGTAGTAAAACACGTTTTATTTTGCCCTTATAGAAGAGCGATGCAAAGCGCAGCAGGATTACAGGTTGCTGTTTCCGGCTGCGCTTTGTTTTTGCCGGCACACAAAAACAGAATAGCAGGAGGTGCAAAATGAAACGGGTCTATTTCAGATCTTCCTATTATAATGAGATCCTGCAGGAGCTGCGAGGTATCAGCATGGAGATCCGGGATGAGCTGGATCTATGCGCCACGGAGTTTGG
>Flurry_p2__coassemble_3941_pt1 | contig 5281 bp, 5 predicted proteins | sample Flurry_p2__metabat2_high_PE_028 | metagenome-assembled genome bin Flurry_p2 | reverse complement strand
AAAAAGAGCCGCTCCAAACGGAGCGGCTCTTGGTTTTGATCAGCGAAGGATCACTTCTTTGCCAGATACTTGCGGATATCAATGGCCACAGCCACGATGATGACCAAGCCCTGGACGATGTAGGTGTAAGAGGAGTTGACGTTCATGAACTGCAGGGCGACCTTCATCAGCTCAAAGACGCCCACGCCCACCAGGATGCCGGGCACAGTGCCCACGCCGCCGGTGGTGGAAACGCCGCCGATGGTGCAGGCTGCGATAGCGTCCAGCTCATAACCCATAGCGGTGTTGACCGAAGCGCCGCCGGACTTAGCAGCCATCAGGCAGCCTGCCAGACCAAACATGCAGGAAGCCAGGATGTAGATGCGGATCTTGGTAGCGGTAACGTTGACACCGGCCACCTCAGCAGCAGCTTCGTTGCCGCCGATGGCGTACATGTACTTGCCGTGACGGGTCTTGTTGTACAGGAACCAGAAGCACAGAGCCACGATCAGGGCGATCCAGATCAGCACGGGGATGCCCAGGAAGGTGTCAATGGCCAGAGAGGTAAAGCCCTTGTTCAGGGAGCCGATGGGGGTACCGCCGGTGTACACCAGGCAGATACCGTACACCACCTGCTGCATACCCAGCGTAGCAATAAAGGGCTGCACCTTCAGGTAAGAGACCACCAGGCCGTTGCACAGACCAACGACTGCGCAGATGGCGATGACCAGCAGGAAGACCACCGGGGTGGGCAGGGTGGGCAGATTGGCGTAGAACTTGCCAGCAGCGCCTTCGGTCTGGGCAAAGATACAGGCCAGACAGGCGGCGAAGCCTGCCACACGGCCAGCAGACAGGTCGTTGCCGGTGGTGATCAAGCAGCCGGAGATACCCAGGGCGATGATGTAACGGATGGAAACGTTCTTGAGCAGGTTGATGATATTAGTGGGTGCAAAGAAGTTGGGGTGGATGATGCCCACGACCAGGGATACGATCAGCATCAGCACAACGATGGCGTTGTCCCCCATCCATTTCTTCACCGCTCTGGCGTTCAATTTTTTGGTAGCTTCCACGATTAGACAGCCTCCTTATTTACTGATTCGCCGCTGCCGCCTCGGGCGCGGTCTCAAACTGGGTGGCCAGGGCCATGATATTCTCCTGGGTGGCGTCCTTGCCGTCGATAAAGCCGGTGATCCGGCCGTCACACATGACCATGACCCGGTTGGACATACCAATGATCTCGCTCATTTCAGAAGAGATCATAATGATGCTCTTGCCCTGCTTGGCCAGGTCGGCAATGATGCAGTAGATCTCGTACTTTGCACCAACGTCGATGCCGCGGGTGGGCTCGTCCAGGATCAGCACGTCCGGGTTGTTGGCCAGCCAGCGGGCGATCAGCACCTTCTGCTGGTTGCCGCCGGACAGGCTCTTGATCTGGGTCTTGGGGCTGGGCACCTTAATGGCCATCTTCTCTTTGTTGGACTGCACCAGATCCAGGATGCGCTTGTTGTCCAGCATGATGGGGCCCTTGCGCAGCTGATCCAGCGATGCAATGGAGATGTTGTCCGCAACGCTCAGCACGCCCAGGATACCGGTAGCACGGCGGTCCTCGGTCAGCAGAGCCACGCTCTTTTTGATGGCGTCGCCGGGGCGCTTGATCTTGACCTCTTCGCCCTTGATCCACACCTTGCCCTCTGTGTGGGCACGCAGACCAAAGATGCCTTCCATCAGCTCGGTGCGCTGTGCGCCCACCAGGCCGGCCACGCCCAGGATCTCGCCCTTGTGCAGCTCAAAGCTGCAGTGGCGGAAGGAGCGGGGATGGATGGAGGTGAAGTTCTCCACCTTCATCATCACTTCATCGGAGGGGGTGTTCTCCAGCGGGGGATACAGGTTGGACAGCTCACGGCCCACCATCTTGGAAATGATGTCCTCCTTGGACATATTGGCCACATCCCACTTGCCAATGTACTGACCGTCACGCATGATGGTCACTTCATCCGCAATGACCTTGATCTCGTCCATCTTGTGGCTGATGTACACCAGTGCAACGCCCTGTTCCTTCAGCTCCCGCATGATGCGGAACAACGACTCGACCTCGTTCGCCGTCAGGGAGGAGGTGGGCTCGTCCAGGATCAGCACCTTACAGTTGGCCGAGACCGCCTTTGCGATCTCCACCATCTGCATCTGTGCGATGCTCAGGCTGCCCAGCTTTGCCCGGGGGTTGATATCCAGCTTCAGCTTTTTCAGCAGAGCAGACGTATCCTCGTACATTTTTGCATGGTCCACCACCGTAACGGGGCCATACTTTTTGGTGGGGTAGCGGCCCAGCCAGATATTCTCGGCCACAGTACGGGCCGGAATAGGCTGCAGCTCCTGGTGCACCATCGCAATGCCGCGCTTCAGCGCGTCCAGCGGGGTGGGGATGTTGACCTTTTCGCCCTCGTATTCGATCTCGCCCTCATCCATCTTGTAAATACCAAACATGCATTTCATCAAGGTGGACTTGCCGGCGCCGTTTTCGCCCATCAGGGCCATGACCTTGCCGGGACGAAGCTCCAGTTGTGCGTGGTCCAGCGCTTTTACGCCGGGGAAAGTCTTGACCACGCCTTTCATTACCAGACGGTATTCAGACATTGTTCCGCAGAGCCTCCTTTTTATTGATAGTGCCGCGGTGGAGATGTGCAGTCAGCATAAAGCGCGTGCGCCGAGAAAGCAGTTTTCTCGCACGCACGCGCCCGAAAGCTTTTTACGAAGCCCTATGGATCAACTGCACAATCCACTTGCGAAAGGGTAAAAAGCGGTTATTCCGCCTTTTCCTCTTCCTTCAGGTACTCAGCGGCATTCTCCTTGGTGACCTTGACGTAGTCGACCCAGTAGTACTGCTCGACATCCTTGCCATCCACATACAGCTTGGTAGCATCTGCAGCTGCGGTAGCCTGGCCCACGTCGTCGTTCAGCACGGTACCGGTCATGTTGCCGTCCACAACGTTCTGCACAGCCTCAGACAGAGCATCGACGCCCACCAGGTAGACATCCTTGCCCACGGTGCGGCCAGCCTGCTGCAGGGACTGCAGAGCGCCCAGAGCCATAGCATCGTTGTTGCAGAAGACGACCTCGATCTTGTCGCCGTACTGTGCCAGGGCGTTTGCAACGTCCTGCTGTGCCATAGTCTGATCCCAGTTATCCAGGTACTCGTACAGGCACTCCACTTCCATGCCGGCATCGGTCAGAGCCTTGATGGAGTACTCGGTGCGGTACTGAGCGTCGATGTTCTCGGGGTCGCCCTTGCACATAATGTAAGTAACCTTGCCGTCGCCGTTGATATCGCCCTTGGTCTCGGTCTCCAGGATCAGCTCGCCCTGGTAGGTACCGGACTGACGTGCGTCTGCACCAACGTAGCAGCACTTGCCAGCGTAGCTGTCCAGCACAGCCTTCTCAGGCTCGCGGTTGATGAAGACGATGGGGGTGCCGGTAGGAGACACGGTATCCACGATGGTCTGAGCAGAGGTGGTCTGCACAGGGTTGATGACCAGGACGTTGACACCCTGCTGCAGGAAGGTGTTGATCTGCTCGGTCTGGGTGTTCTGGTCGTTCTTGCCGTCCACGATGGTAACGGAGTAGCCCATATCGGTCAGGTACTCCTCCAGGTCGGTGCGGTACAGGGTCATGAAGTTATCAGCGAACTGGTAAATGCACACGCCGATGTTAGCAGAACCAGAAGCAGCGGCGGAGCTGGCAGCGGCAGAAGATGCCACGGAAGAAGCAGCGGTGGAGCTGGAAGAACCACCACAGGCAGTCATTGCAGCAGCGGCGCCGACCACAGCGGAAGCTTTCAGGAAGTCACGACGCGAAATCATTTTCATAATAGTGTTCTCCTTCATACATATCACAACAAACGCCTTAGGTGCGCATAAGGCCGCACCTGTAAGGTCTGGTTTTATTATAACCATGTTAAAAATTGTCCGCAATAGAACAATTCAACAATAATAAAGGCAGTATTTTGTCAGTTTTTCATAACATTCCCCAGGCTTATGCTTCCTCTTTTTGTAATCCAAGACAATTCTGCATAAGTGTGCAACCATCGTGCAGATTATGCAATTTGCCGCCCTGCAATGGTCGCACTTTTGTGCTTGTTGTATACTTTCATTTTTCGACCCCTGCACCGGCCTTTCGACAAAATGAAAAGTTTTTTCACTTCATGCTCTGCACACTGGGAACACGCCGCAGTCCAGCGCCCGCCTGCCTTGCCCGCTGTCCGCTGTTCTCTGCCGCATAAAACAGGCTTATCTCCCTGCTGCCCCGTTCCGGCTTTTTTCCAGAAACGGTAATATTTGCGCCACACAAAGACCGGCTGGCGCATCCGCACCAGCCGGTCAAAAACGCATTTCAGGGGAGCTTGCCCCTTATCTGCCATATTCATTTTCTGCCTGCTGTGCCAGCTCTGCAGCCCGGTCCAGGGTAATGGTCCCATGGTCTGCCATGCGGCGCAGCACCGCCCGCGTGCGCTCCAGCGCCAGCTGCGGACTTTTATCCGGCGAATAGGCCGAAGGTGCATTGGGCAGCCCCGCCAGCATCACCGCCTGCCAGTCCGCCAGCTGGCTGGGCTCACAGCCAAAATATCCTTGCGCCGCGTCATGGATGCCATAGTAGCCGCTGCCAAAATAGATCGTGTTGACATACATCTCCAGGATCTGCTGCTTTGTATAGGTGCGCTCCAGCGCAAACGCCGCAAACACCTCTGCTGCCTTGCGGGTCAGCTGTTTTTCTTGTGTAAACAGCTCATTTTTGGCCAGCTGCTGGGTGATGGTGCTGCCGCCTTCGGCTAGGCTTCGGGTGCGGAGATTGGTCACCAGCGCCCGGCCAATAGCCACCAGATCGATACCGGGGTGGCTTTCAAACCGGCGGTCCTCCACCGAGATCACCGCCTGCAGATACAAGGGCGGAAGCTGCCCGCAGCCCACAAAATCGCCCCGCTGCTGGATCTGCTGATACATCCCCTGGATCGGCGTCGTCTGGATCGCCCGGCGGTACATCTGCCAGCCTTGCAAGCCAAACCAGCCCCCTGCCAGCAGCACTGCAGCCAGTACCGCTGCCAGCAGCACCGCCACGGCCCGCCGCAGCCAACGTCCCGCCTTATGCATCCTCTGCGCCTCCCTTCTCTGCACCGGCCACACTTCTGAGCAAGGCGTCCGTGCTGCATATCCTCTGTTATGAACTGTGTATTCCAAGTATATTCTACCTTCCTTTTTATAAAATAACAAGATTTCGTGTCCATTCCGTGACGTGGGCGTAACGCTTCTGTTTC
>Flurry_p2__coassemble_2658_pt1 | contig 7493 bp, 7 predicted proteins | sample Flurry_p2__metabat2_high_PE_028 | metagenome-assembled genome bin Flurry_p2 | reverse complement strand
CTATGAAAGGAGGCTTTCCCCCATGGTTTTGCCCAAGGACCCTGTCATGCTGCTGAGCGTGCTGAACCTGAAGCTGCGGGACTATTACCCCACCCTGGCCGCCCTGTGCGAGGACCTGGAAGCGGACGAAGCGCAGCTGTGCAGCACGCTGGCCGCCATCGGCTATGTGTACGACCCGCAGCGCAACCAGTTCGTGTGATCCGCTGAAACAGAAAGGGAGAGGATACCAATGATCGAAGGCACATATTACAAGGAGTGGAGCCCCACCCTGGGCCGGGATATGGAGTTCAAGGTGTTTGGGCACAGAGGCTGCCCTGTGCTGGCATTGCCCGGCCGCGGCGGACGCTTTTATGATTGGGAAGATCAGGGCCTGGTGGCGGCCTGCGCTCCCCTGCTGCATGCAGGCAAGATGCAGCTGTTCTGCGCAGACGGCCTGGACGGCGAGGGTCTGCTGGATGCAGACCTGCCTCTGCGTCGCCGGGCTGAGATGCAGGAGGAATATTTCTGCTACCTGACCCGGGAGCTGGCCCCCCGCATCCTGGAGCTGAACGCCGCTGGCGGCAAGACCCCCAAAACCTCCCTTTGGTGTGCCGGTGTGGACATCGGCGCTTACCAAGCAGTAAACTGCCGTCTGCGCCGCCCCGCCCTGTTTACCGGTGCGGTGGGTCTGTCCGGCCTGTACGACCTGCATCGTTTTGCACAGGGGCAGGAGATCGCCCGGGATGACCTTTGGCTGCGCAACAGTCCCACGGAATATCTGCACAAAGACGGCCTGACGGACAAGACCCTTCTGGCACAGGCAAAGCCGGATCAGCTGACCCTTTGCGCCGGACAAGGCCCCTATGAGCAGGATGCTCTGGCCGACACCCAGGCGCTGGCGCAGCTGCTGCAGGCGCAGGGACTGCCGGTGCATCTGGAAGTCTGGGGCTACGATGTAGCCCACGATTGGTACTGGTGGGGACGGCAGTGGAACCTGTTTGCCGAGCGTCTGTTCGGCCAGCAGGGCAAGGAGGAGTAACGCTATGCCCAAGTTTATGATTGGCGCACGCGGCCATGATTTTGGCCGCCAGACCCCGGAACAGCTGTTCCAGGCCATCGGGGAGGCGGGCTTTGCCTGCACTCAGCTGGCGTATACCAAGGCCATCCAGGGCGTATCCAGCTACGGGGACGTGACCCCTGCCCTGGTAGCCGAGACCCAGGACGCCATCCAGAAAAGCGGCGTACAAGCTGCGGTCTACGGCACCTATGTAGAGCTGTCCTATGCAGACGAGGAGCGCCGCAGAGCCGAGACCGCCAAGGTACTGGGACAGATCCGCAATGCAAAGCTCCTGGGCAGCGTCTGCATGGGCAGCGAGACCACCAGCATGAGCAAGCAGCCCGGTGTCACCCGGCGGGAAGCTCAGGAAGCGCTGCTTCGCAGCCTGGCAGAGATCCTGCCCGCCTGCGAAGAGCAGGGCGTATTGTTTGGCGTGGAATGTGTTTACCACCATGCTATGAACACCCCGGAGGCGGTCAAGATGGTACTGGACACCATGGCCAGCCCCAATCTGCGGGTGATCTTTGACCTGGCCAACTATATCGGCGCCGAGGATGCCAGCCTGGACGCACAGCGCCGGATCTGGGATAAAGCCGCCAACTGGTACGGCGACAAGATCGCTGCGGTCCATTTTAAGGGCCAGGCGTTCCGGCCGGACGGCAGCCACTATTCTACCCGCCTGGAGGACTCGGTCATCGACTACGCCGGCGGCTTTGCCATGCTGCGTCAGCTGCCGCAGGACAGTCTGCCTGTGCTGCGGGAGGAAGCAGTCCCCGCCCGTGCTGCCAGCGACATCGCCTTTATCCGCAGCTTCTGCGGCTGATCCTTCCTCTATATATTTCTGCCGCTGTACGGCCCTTGACGGCTGTACAGCGGCTTTTTTATTTTTTGCGCAGCGTTTTCACAGTATTTTCACAATCGCAGCAAGCATTGCCGCTTGTTTTACGGGACAAACCATGGTAGAATCAGTTTGCAGATATACCCCCATAGGGTATATTGCTTTTCCCGCACCGACCACCTGCAAAGGAGAACTGCCGGAGCCGGAAAGTGCCCGCCGCCGTTCTCTCAGGAAAGGAGTTTTTTTATGTTATCCGATCATCCGCAGTGCTCCCCCACCCCACAGGAAGAAGAAGCGTGCTGCTGCCGCCACCGCAAACGCACCCCCGAGGAGACCAAAAAGCTTTCCAACCGGCTGAGCCGGATCGAAGGCCAGGTCCGGGGCATCCGGGGCATGATCGAGCGGGATGCCTACTGCCCGGATATCCTGATCCAGGTCGCCGCAGCCAGCTCTGCCCTGAACAGCCTGACCCGGGAGCTGCTGGACCAGCACATCCGGGTATGTGTTGCAGAGGACCTGCGCCAGGGCAAAGAGGACAAAGTGGACGAGCTGCTGGATGTTTTGCAGCGCCTGATGCGCTGAATCGTTTGACCAGACCAAGGAGGAAGGATGGAACAATACAATGTTACCGGCATGAGCTGTGCGGCTTGCTCTGCCCGGGTAGAAAAAGCCGTAAAAAGCGTGCCAGGGGTCACCAGCTGTTCGGTCAGCTTGCTGACCAATTCCATGGGAGTGGAGGGCACTGCCAGCGAGGCAGAGATCCTGCAGGCGGTGGAGAATGCCGGTTACGGCGCCAGCCCGAAAAACGCCGCCTCCCCTGCCGCCCCCAGCGCCCAGCTGGATGCCCTGGCTGACCACGAGACCCCGCAGCTGCGCCGGAGACTGATCGCCTCTTTGGGCTTTTTGCTGGTGCTGATGTACTTTTCTATGGGGCATATGATGTGGGGCTGGCCTGTGCCCGCCTGGTTTGAGGACAACCACATCGCCATGGGGCTGGTGCAGCTTTTGCTGTCCGGCGCTGTTATGGTCATCAACCAAAAGTTTTTTATCAACGGCTTTAAGGGGCTGCTCCACGGCGCACCCAACATGGATACCTTGGTCGCCCTTGGTTCCGCCGCCAGCTTTGGATGGAGCACCTACGCCCTGTTCCAGATGACCAGCGCGCAGCTCCACGGCGATATGGCTTTGGTGGAACACTACATGATGGAGTTCTACTTTGAGTCTGCCGCCATGATCCTGACCCTGATCACGGTGGGCAAAATGCTGGAAGCACGCTCCAAGGGCAAGACCACCGATGCACTGAAAAGCCTGATGAAACTGGCCCCCCAGACGGCCACTCTGGTGCGGGATGGCGCCGAAGTGACCGTCCCCATTGCAGAGGTGCGCAAAGGCGATCTCTTTGTTGTGCGCCCCGGCGAAAACATCCCTGTGGACGGCATCGTGCTGGAGGGCGAAAGCGCTGTGAACGAGAGCGCTCTGACCGGCGAAAGCATCCCCGTGGACAAAGCCGCCGGGGACCGGGTCTCGGCAGCTACGGCGAACCAATCCGGCTTTTTGAAGTGCGAGGCCACCCGTGTGGGTGAGGATACCACCCTGGCACAGATCATCCGCATGGTAAGCGATGCCGCTGCCACCAAAGCCCCCATCGCCCAGATCGCAGACAAGGTCTCCGGCGTCTTTGTCCCGGCTGTGATCACCATTGCCGCTGTCACCACCGTGGTTTGGCTGCTGCTGGGCCGGGAGGCAGGGTTTGCCCTGGCCCGCGGCATCTCGGTGCTGGTCATCAGCTGTCCGTGTGCTCTGGGTCTGGCCACGCCGGTGGCGATCATGGTGGGCAACGGGCAGGGCGCAAAAAACGGCATCCTGTTCAAGACCGCTGCCTCGCTGGAAGCTGCAGGCCGCACCCAGATCGTGGCGCTGGATAAGACCGGCACCATTACCCAGGGACAGCCCCGGGTCACCGACCTGCTGCCCGCCGAAGGTGTGACCGAGACCGAGCTGCTGAACCTGGCCGCTGCGCTGGAGCGCAAAAGCGAGCATCCGCTGGCAAAGGCCATCCTGGACTATGCCCAGCAGCAACAGATGAGCCCGCCGGAGGTGGAGAGCTTTACCGCTCTGCCCGGCAACGGCCTGACCGCCAAGCTGGGCGGGACCGAGCTGTTTGGCGGAAGTGCTGCTTTTGCCAAGACAAAAGCGCCGCTGTCCCCTGCTTTGGAGCAGGCAGCACAGCGCCTGGCTGAAGAGGGCAAGACCCCGCTGTTCTTTGGCGGAGCCGGACGGCTGATGGGTCTGGTGGCGGTTGCAGACACCTTAAAGGAGGACAGCCCCCAGGCGATCCGGCAGCTGCGGGAGATGGGCATCCGTGTCGTGATGCTGACCGGCGACAACCAGCGCACAGCCAACGCCATCGGACGTGCCGCCGGGGTGGATGAGGTCATCGCCGGGGTGCTGCCGGACGGCAAGGAGGCCGTGATCCGCCGTTTGCAGACCGAAGGCAAGGTGGCCATGGTGGGCGACGGCATCAACGATGCTCCGGCGCTGACCCGGGCAGACACCGGCATTGCCATTGGCGCTGGGGCGGATGTGGCGCTGGATGCCGCCGATGTCGTCCTGATGAACTCCCACCTGTCCGACGTGCCCGCCGCCATCCGGCTGAGCCGGGCCACCCTGCGCAACATCCACGAAAACCTTTTCTGGGCCTTTTTCTACAACGTGATCGGCATCCCGCTGGCAGCCGGCGTCTTTATCCCCTTTGGGCTGACACTGAACCCCATGTTTGGCGCAGCTGCCATGAGCCTGTCCAGTTTTTGTGTTGTCAGCAACGCGCTGCGGCTGAACTGGGTGGACCCCCACGACCCCAAAAAGGACCACAAATATCTCCCCCGCTCTGCTGAACGTGTCGTTCAGCCCGACGCCACCGAACCACCGGCAGCCCCTGCTCCGGCAGAGACTGCCCCCATTTCCACTTCAAAGGAGGAACCCATTATGAAAAAGACCATGAAGATCGAAGGCATGATGTGCGGCCACTGTGAGGCCCGTGTCAAAAAAGCACTGGAAGCTCTGCCGGAGGTAGAGCTGGCTGAGGTGAGCCACACCGCAGGCACTGCTGTGGTGACTCTGCGCAGCGACCTTGCCGACGAGGCACTGAAGCAGGCTGTGGAAGCACAGGATTACCCGGTGCTCTCCATCCAGGACGCTGAGTAACCGCTTTTATCTGCAAAATGCCCCGCACCCAATGCCTTGCAAAAGGCGCAGGTGCGGGGCATTTTGCTGCCGGTGCTTACTGGACATAGAATAAGACACGGGTGATATACTCCCGCTCATCTCCGGTAGAAAGGTAATCATTCAGGGCAAATTCGTAGGAATCGGACTGGATGTGAAGGTCGTTTTTTGCGCAGTAGTCCAGGATGCGCTCGTATGCTTTGCCAATGGAAAGATAATCCCCTACGTGGTAGGTGCATACGCACCGCCCCGCCGGAAGCTCCCGGATCTCCGGCACGTCGGGGATCTTTTTTTCTATGGGGAGAAATGCATACTCGGCCTCGGTATACCGGCCCGCACAGATACGGTCATAGGGGACCACGGCGCCGCTTTGGAAATAGACCGGGAGCTTCTCCTTAAAAGCACGAACAAAGCACTGTTTTGTAGCCAGGCTGACATCCTCCAGCGTATGCGGCTGCGGTACCGGCTGGAGCAGGATGTACTGCCGCTCGATCTGCTCCAGCGTCACCTTTTCCCCCTCGTGCTGCGCACAGAGGCAGGATTCCATCTGGGTACACCGTTGTTTGACCCGGCTTTTGAGCATCTGCAGCTCCTCGATGCGGCGATTGATGACCACCAGCTGCTTTTGGAGCGCTGCAATGGACCGCTCCATGGTGTAATGTTTCATGTGTTCTTTGATCTCGTCCAGGGAGAAACCGATCTTTTTCAGGATCAGGATGGTGTCCAGATAATCCAGCTGTGCAGGGCTGTAATAACGGTAGCCGTTGCTGGGGTCGGTATAGGCTGGGCAGAACAGCCCGATCTTATCATAGTAGATCAGTGTTTGCCGGGAAATATTTTGATGTTTGGATAGCTCCCCAATGGTGAAGCAGCTGTTCATAAGATCCCCCTTGACATTATAGTTACTATATAGTTTATGATATAACACAGACCGATATTTTACAAGGAGGAACTTTTCATGAAAGCCCGTATTTCTGCTCTGTGGAGCAGGCTGACCGACGGTATAACGGCCAGGAAGATCTTTTATATTATCCTGGGTGCCATGATCTGCTCGTTTGGCATCCACAACATCCACCAGCGCACCAACATCACCGAGGGGGGCGTGATCGGCATGATGCTGCTCATCGATCACTGGCTGCACCTCTCCCCCGCCTATATCACCCCTGTGCTGGATGCATCCTGCTATCTGCTGGCCTTTAAGATCCTGGGCGGCAATTTTATCAAAATGTCGCTGATCTCCACCTCCTGCATCTCGCTGTTTTATAAACTGTGGGAGCAGTTTCCCCCCATGCTGCCGGACCTGTCCGGACATCCTCTGATCGCTGCGGTCCTTGGCGGTCTGTTTGTGGGCGTGGGCGTCGGCTTGATCGTGCGGCAGGGCGGCTCCAGCGGCGGAGACGATGCCCTGGCGCTGGTGATCGCTCATCTGACCCACTGGCGGCTGTCCCGCTCGTATCTGTTTACCGACCTGACGGTGCTGGCTTTGTCCCTCAGCTATATCCCCGTCCGCCGGATCGTGTTTTCCCTGGTCACGGTGACCATCTCGTCCTACCTGATCGACTGGATCAAGGACTATAAGGCTGCGCCATCCGCTACGCCCCAGACATGACCCGATCCTTCCTGCCTTTTATGCATTGACCGCAAAGATCCCCCGCCGATCCATCGACCGGCGGGGGATCTTTTGTCCGTCTGCTGCTATACAGGCTTTCGGGGGCTCATGAAGTGCGGCGGCTCAGTCCTCTTCTTCCAGGCAGCTCGGACGATCCGGACACACCACAAAGCTGACTGCTGCCAACCGCTCAAGCAGTGCGTCCGCATCGTGTTCCAGTTTATACTCCATCTCCTCCCGGTAGAGCGGGAGGACCTGATAGAAATTGACCTCCTCGCCGCCGGGCAGGATGCAGACTTCGCCGCAGGTATCAAGATCCATATCCTGGGGGCCGGTCAGGATCGCAGCGCAGAGTTCTGTATCCTCCGCAAACGGCGACTGTTTTTCCATCGTGTGACCAAAACCCAGCCAGGTATCGTTGGAAATGGGCAGGCGGGCCAACACTTTCAGCAGACCTACCGGCCAATACCACCGCTGCTCCTGCATGGAGTCCTCATCCAGTTTCCAATCTGGCGGCAGGGCGATGGCCAGCTCCGCCCGCTCCAGCTTGTATTCCGCCAGTTCCTTTGGCACATTCATTCGGTGAGCGCCCATGCCCATGGTCACCAGCGTGTAATAGTTCCGCCGCTCCGAAGGCGGAACCACGCAGATATCCACATGGATATCCGGAGAGTCCAGCTCGTGGAGCACCTGGTCAAAGACGCCGAAGGTGCTTTGAATATGCTGCTCTATTGCAGACATCTCATCCTCCGAATAAACCTCCGGCTCGCTGTTTTTTCTTGAGGACC
>Flurry_p2__coassemble_467_pt1 | contig 37268 bp, 41 predicted proteins | sample Flurry_p2__metabat2_high_PE_028 | metagenome-assembled genome bin Flurry_p2 | reverse complement strand
TGCCCTCCATGATGCCCTTCAGCTTGGAGTCCACTTCCTCAAAGCTCCAGCTCAGCCGCTCGGAGTTCTGGCTCATTTCCAGGCCGGAGGTGGCTACGCCGCCAGCGTTGGCAGCCTTTGCAGGTCCGTACAGAATACCGTTGGACAGGTAGACCTCAATGGCCTCCGGAGTGCTGGGCATATTTGCGCCCTCGCACACCACGGTGCAGCCGCCCTTGACCAGAGCCTCCGCCGAAGCCTTGTCGATCTCGTTCTGGGTAGCGCAGGGCAGAGCGATGTCGCAGGGGGTCTCCCAGATCTTGCGGCAGTCCGGCACATAGGTTGCGCCGGGATGGGTGTCGGCATACTCCTTGATGCGGCCGCGGCGGACCTCCTTCAGATCCTTCACATAGGCCAGGTCGATGCCGTTGGGGTCGTAGACATAGCCGTTGGAGTCGCTCATGGTCACGACCTTGCCGCCCAGCTCGGTAGCCTTCTGGCAGGCATAGATCGCCACGTTGCCGGAGCCGGAGATCACCACGGTCTTGCCGGCAAAGCTGTCGCCGCGCATACATTTCAGCGCCTCAGCGGTAAAGTAGCACAGACCGTAGCCGGTAGCCTCCTTGCGGGCCAGAGAGCCGCCAAAGGTCAGGCCCTTGCCGGTGAGCATGCCGCCCTGGAAGCTGTTGGTCAGCCGCTTGTACTGGCCGAACATATAGCCCACCTCGCGGGCGCCTACGCCGATGTCGCCGGCAGGGCAGTCCACAAACTGGCCGATGTGGCGGTACAGCTCGGTCATAAAGCTCTGGCAGAAGCGCATCACTTCCATATCGCTCTTGCCCTTGGGGTCAAAGTCAGAGCCGCCTTTTCCGCCGCCCATGGGCAGGGTGGTCAGGCTGTTTTTGAAGATCTGCTCAAAGCCCAAAAACTTCAGGATGCCCTGGTTGACCGAGGGGTGGAACCGCAGGCCGCCCTTGTAGGGGCCGATGGCACTGTTGAACTGTACCCGGTAGCCCCGGTTCACCTGTACCTTGCCCTGATCATCCACCCAGGGCACACGGAAGCTGATGACACGCTCCGGCTCCACCAGACGCTCGATCAGGCCGTTGGCTTCGTACTCGGGGTGCTTGTCCACCAGGGGCTGGATGCTCTCCAGGACCTCCCGGACAGCCTGCAAAAACTCAGGCTCGCTGGCATTGCGCACAGCCAGACCCTCATACACCCGCTTCAGATACTCATTCGTCAGCATAACAGTATACTCCTTTTTCCCATATTTATGGGCGGCCCACCGGCCGCATCCTTGCACCGCTTTCCCCCCGGTGCGCCTTTATTATAAAACTTTGCTTTGCGTTTGACAATAGCGCTGCGCCAAAAACTTTAGAAAAAACAGATTAAAAGCCAGACGCGCTTCACAAAACAAGAACAAAAAGCAAAAACCGGGAAATGGCTTTATTTTGTAAAGCAATGCGTGCTTTTGCATCCCGTCCGAAAAAGTGTGCCTTTTGCTTGCCGGGGCACGCAAACACAAAACCCCCGCCCGGCGTACCGGGCAGGGGACAAAGACAGCGATTACTTCAGCAGCTTTTCGCAGGCATCGGCAGCGCCTTCCAGATACTGGCCGCCGTAGGTCTCGATCAGCCCTGCGTCCGACAGACGAGCCAGCTCCGGGTCGATGGGGCACTTGGCCAGCACAGGCAGGTTATGCTTGGCGGCTACCTCATCCACATGGCTTTCGCCAAAGACCTGGATCTTCTTGCCGCAGTCCGGGCAGAGGATATAGCTCATATTCTCTACGATGCCCAGCATGGGTACCTTCATCATCTCGGCCATGTTCACAGCCTTGGCTACGATCATGCTCACCAGCTCCTGGGGGCTGGCGACCACAACGATGCCGTCTACCGGCAGGCTCTGGAACACGGTCAGCGGCACGTCGCCGGTGCCCGGGGGCATATCCACGAACAGGAAGTCCACGTCCTTCCAGACCACGTCGGTCCAGAACTGCTTGACTGCGCCGGCAATGACCGGGCCGCGCCAGACCACGGGATCTTCCTCGTTTTCCACCAGCAGGTTGATGCTCATCACATCAATGCCCATCCGGCTCTGGATCGGCCAGCAGCCCTGGTCGTCTGCCATAGCACGGCCGTGGATGCCGAACAGCTTGGGGATGGACGGGCCGGTGATATCGGCGTCCAGCACGCCGCAGTGATAGCCGCGGCGAGCCATTGCGCAGGCCAGCAGAGCGCTGGTCATGCTTTTGCCCACGCCGCCCTTGCCGGACACAACGCCGATCACCTTGCCAATGCGGCTGTGAGGGTTGGGGGCGTCATGCTGCGGGGCCTCGCGGGAAGAGCAGGCTGCCCCGCAATGGGAGCAGTCATGAGTGCATTCTTCGCTCATTCTCTCGTTGCGCACAGATCTCCTGGAGGGGGGTCTATGCGTTTTCCTCCTTGTATTTTCTAGATCAAAGGACGGCGGACCCGCCCTTGGGTTTGACCGGTCTCATTTTACCATAAATACCGGGAAGAAACAACCCGCCTGCCGCTTTCCCAGGGTGGGTGCAGCGGTTTCGTTTGGTCGGCGGGGGTGTTCAAAAGCGAAAAGCGCTGCCAAACAAAATCCACGAAACGCACAAATTCCGGAAAAATTTTGCGGGACTGCTCTGCAAAAAAGCCGGTCGCAGCGGCTTGATGCCACAGCGACAGGGGGGTTACCCGGCAAAATCCAGAAAAAAGTGGGGCTTCTTCGCTGCAAAAAGAAAGGAAATGAAAGTCGTACTTATTTTACAAAAAAGTCCGTCTTTGTTATAATCCAAACTGCCTTTTCCCAGATGCGGTTCTCAAAGGCGCCCGTAGGTCTATTTTTGGCAGGCCAGACGGGCTTTCTTTCTGTACGGATGTTCTTTGCGAGTTTGAGGAGAGTGAATCAAGTGAAAGAAGTCAAGTTGGAACAGGCAGCTTACGATTTTAACGGTAAGATGTCGCTCCGCCAGGCAATTCCGCTGGGTCTGCAGCACGTCTGCGCCATGTTTGTGGGCAACCTGACCCCGCTGCTGATCATCACCGGTGCCTGCGGTATGGTGGGGGGCGAGTTTGCCCACCTGCAGATCGACCTGCTCCAGAATGCCATGTTCGTTGCGGGCATCGTCACCCTGGTGCAGCTGTTTGCCATTGGGCCCATCGGCGGCAAAGTGCCGATCATCATGGGCACCAGCTCTGGTTTTATTGGGGTGTTCAACAGCGTGGTGGCTACTATGGGCGGCGGCGTGCTGAGCTATGGCGCCATTATGGGTGCATCCATTCTGGGCGGTTTGTTTGAGACGGTGCTGGGCTTTTTCCTGAAACCGCTGCGCCGGTTCTTCCCGCCGGTGGTCACGGGCACGGTGGTGCTGTCCATCGGTCTGTCGCTGATCTCTGTGGGCGTCAACTCCTTTGGCGGCGGCAATAAGGCAGCGGACTTCGGCTCTGCGGAGAACCTGCTGCTGGCGATGTTCGTGCTGGTGGTGATCCTGATCTTCAAGCACTGGACCAAGGGCTTTCTCAGCTCATCTTCCATCCTGATCGGTATCGTAGCTGGTTACTTTGCCGCCATCCTGATGGGCTTTGTGCTGCCCACCACGGGTCTTACTGCAGAAGGGGCGGAGTTTACGAAGGCATGGGTGCTGGATTGGAGCAAAGTGGCAAACGCCAGCTGGTTTGCTCTGCCCAAGCTGATGCCGGTGCCCATTGAGTTTGACCTGCGGGCGATCCTGCCGGTGCTGGTCATGTTCATCGTCACCGCAGTGGAAACGGTGGGCGATATTTCCGGCGTGATGGAGGGCGGTATTGGCCGTGAGCCTAGCGATGTAGAGCTGTCCGGCGGTGTGATCTGTGATGGCGTGGGCTCTGCTTTTGCAGCGCTGTTCGGCGTTCTTCCCAATACCTCCTTCAGCCAGAACGTGGGTCTGGTGGCCATGACCAAGGTGGTCAACCGGATGGCTCTGGCTTCCGGTGCGGTGTTCCTGGTGCTGTGCGGCCTGGTGCCCAAGCTGGGTGCCCTGGTGTCCATTATGCCGCAGGCTGTGCTGGGCGGCGCAGCGGTCATGATGTTCTCGTCCATCGTCATCAGCGGTATCCAGCTGATCACCAAGGAGAAGATGACCGCACGCAACCTGACCATCGTGTCGGTGGCGCTGGGCGTGGGCTATGGTATGGGTGCTACGCCCAATATCCTGGCACAGTGCCCGCAGGTTGTTCAGCTTATCTGCGGCGAGTCCGGCATTGTTCCTGCGGCTGCTGTGGCGATCCTGCTCAACCTGCTGCTGCCGAAAGAAGAAAATTGATCCGGCGTTTTTATCTTGCCGGAATATAGAAAACAGCCGGTACGGATGTACCGGCTGTTTTTGCGTTTACAGCGCATTTTCCAGTTCTCTCAGCGCTTCCGGGGTGTCGGCATCCTGCAATTCCAGCGGCGAATCCGGGGAGATGAACCGGACCTGTTCAGGGTGCTGCCGAAGCACAGCGCTGCCGCCCTGCCCCGGCGGCAGATGGAGCAGCGGTCCAAAGTAGGCACGCCCAAACAAAACCGGACTTCCTGCCTGCCGGGGGCCGCTTTGCGGCATCCATCCCAGCCGGAAGATCTGCTGCTCCCGTGCCGATCCGGCAGAGCAAAATGCCTGGACCAGCCGCTGCAGGGTCTGTGCTTTCAAAAGAGGCTGATCGCCGGGAAGAAACACGCACCCTGCTAAGGCGGGCTGCTGCTCCAGCAAAGCGGACAAACCCAATGCCACAGTATCACTGCGCAGCGGCTGGTCATGGAGCAAAACGGGTATGCCGGTTTTGCGGCAGAGCTGGGCCACCTCTGGGCTGCGGGTCACAGCCAGCCGGGCGCAAAAGACAGGGGAGTCCGCCAGCGCCAAGGCAGAGCAGACCATGGGCTGCCCCCGAAAAGAGGCCAACAGCTTGTTGGAGCCAAACCGCTGGCTGCGGCCGGAGGCCATCACTACACACCCGACAAAAACGGGACTGGCATCATGCTTCATTTTGGACACCTCGTACAGGAAAAAAACGAAAAATTCATCCCGCGCAAATTGCGGGCAAAAGTATGCTTTTAGTATGGATTATACCAAAAAATGTGGTAAAATAAAAGGAGATTGCGGCGCTATGCCTGCCGCCGCCAAAAAAGAGAGGGATTGCAGATGATTACGATCCGAGAGTATGTCCGGGCCGAAAGCCTGGAACAAGCCTGGCAGCTCAACCAGAAACGCACGAACCGGGTCCTGGGTGGAATGGTCTGGCTCAAAATGGAAAATATTCCGGTGGGCACAGCCATTGATCTGTCTGCCCTGGGGCTGGATCAGATCCAGGAGACGCCGGAGCAGTTCTCCATTGGCGCCATGGTCACCCTGCGGGAGCTGGAGCAGCATGCCGGTCTTGCAGCCTATGCACAAGGTGCCTTTAAGGAGGCGCTGCGCCACATCGTCGGGGTGCAGCTGCGCAACCTGGCCACGGTAGGCGGCAGTATTTACAGCCGGTTCGGCTTTTCTGACCTGCTGACCCTGCTGCTGGCAATGGATTGCGATGTGGAGCTTTATAAGGGCGGCATCCTGCCCCTGCGTGAGTATGCGCAGATGCCCTATGACCGGGATATCCTGGTGCGGCTGATCCTGCACAAGACACCGGCAAAGCATATCTATCAGTCGGTGCGTCCTACCCGTACAGACCTGCCGGTGCTGACCTGTGCTGCGGCACGCACCGAGACGGGTTTCCGGTTTGCGCTCGGCGCACGGCCCCAGCGTGCGGTGCTGTTCACATTCGATGAGGGGATGACACCCCAGGAGATGGCTGCCGCTGTTCAGGCACAGATCCAGACTGGCTCTAATATGCGGGGCAGTGCCGAATATCGCCGCCATCTGGCCGGGGTGCTGGTGCGGCGTGCCGCAGAGCAGCTGGCTTAAAAGGGGAGGGGCTTTGTATGCAGATCCAATTTACATTGAACGATAAACCCGTCTCGGCGGATATCCGCCCGGACACATTGCTGCTGGACCTGGTCCGCAGCCTGGGCTGCACCAGTGTCAAACGGGGGTGCGAGACCTCCAACTGCGGCTTGTGCACCCTGTTTTTGGATGATAAGCCGGTGCTGTCCTGCTCTGTGCTGGCAGTGCGGGCAGCAGGCCGCCGTGTTACCACCTTGGAGGGACTGCAGCAGGAGGCAGCAGAATTCGGCGCATTTATTGCAGACCAGGGGGCAGAGCAGTGCGGCTTTTGCAATCCGGGTTTTGTGATGAACGCCCTGGCTCTTTTCCGGGAGAATCCGTATCCGTCGGAGGACGAGATCCGGGAGTACCTGGCTGGCAACCTTTGCCGCTGTTCTGGCTACGAGGGACAGCTGCGGGGCATCCTGGCCTTTTTGGAATGGAAAAAACAGAAGGAGGCTGTCCAATGAAAGCTGTCAACCGCTCTGTCCGCAAAAAGGACGCTATGCAGCTGCTTACCGGGCAGCCGGTGTATACCGATGACCTGGCGCCTAAGGATTGTCTGGTCGTCAAGCTGCTGCGCTCGCCCCATGCCAATGCCTGGGTGGAGCAGATCGATACCGCCGCCGCGCTGCGGGTCCCGGGGGTGGAGGCTGTGTTTACCTGGCAGGATGTGCCCCAGGAAGGGCCGCGCTATACCCAGGCTGGCCAGACCTATCCGGAACCAAGCCCCCACGACCGGTTGGTCATCGACCGCCATGTCCGCTTTGTGGGGGACGTGGTAGCCATCGTGGCTGCCCGGGACGAGCAAGCGGCCGATAAGGCGCTGAAATGCATCAAGGTGCAGTATCAGGTGCTGGAACCGGTGCTGGATTTCCGCACAGCCAAGGATAACCCCATTCTGGTGCACCCGGAGGAAAACTGGGAGAGCCTGTGCCCGGTGGGGGCGGATAATAAACGCAACCTCTGCGCCCACGATCAGTGCGGCATCGGAGACATCGAAGCGGTGCTGGCGGATTGTGACCTTGTCATTGACCGAACCTACCACACCAAAGCCTGTCAGCAGGCGATGATGGAAACTTTCCGCACCTTCTGCACGCTGGACCCCTATGGGCGGCTGAATGTGGTCAGCTCCACCCAGATCGTATTCCATGCCCGGCGTATCATTGCGGCGGCACTGCATATCCCTAAATCCATGGTGCGGGTGTCCAAACCCCGGATCGGCGGTGGTTTTGGCGCAAAGCAGACGGCTGTATGCGAGGTCTACCCGGCCTTTGTTACCTGGAAGACCAAAAAGCCTTCCAAACTGGTGTTTACCCGGGCCGAGAGCCAGACGGCGTCCTCTCCCCGGCACGAGATGGAGCTGCACGTCCGCCTGGGTGCCATGAAGGATGGCACCATCCGGGGCATTGACCTGTATACGCTGTCCAACACCGGTGCATACGGCGAGCATGGCCCCACCACAGTGGGACTGTCCGGTCACAAATCCATCCCCCTGTATGGCAAGGCGGAAGCCTTCCGCTTTACCAGTGACGTGGTGTACACCAACCATATGTCCTCCGGTGCCTACCGGGGCTATGGCGCTACCCAGGGCCTGTTTGCAGTAGAGTCCGCTGTGAACGAGCTGGCGGCTGCGCTGGGGATGGACCCCTTTGATCTTCGGGCCAAAAATATCACCCATGAAGGGGAGCGTATGCCCGCTTACTATGGGGAGCTGAACACCAGCTGCACGCTGGACCAGTGTCTGACCCGCGTGCGGGAGATGATCCATTGGGACGAGAAATACCCGGTGCGCCCGGCCGGTCCGCATAAGGTGCGGGCTGTGGGCATGGCAATGTCGATGCAGGGGTCCGGCATCTCGGGTGTGGACGTGGGCAGCGCTACCCTCAAGCTGAACGATGATGGGTTCTATACGCTGCTCATCGGTGCGGCCGATATGGGCACCGGCTGCGATACCACCCTGGCCCAGATCGCAGCCGAGGTGCTGGATTGTCCGCTGGAGGATATCACCGTCTGCGGTGCAGACACGGACTTCTCTCCGTATGATTCCGGCTCCTATGCGTCCAGCACCGTATACGTCACTGGCAAAGCGGTGGAAAAGTGCGCTCTCCAGCTGCGGGAACGGATCTGCCGGCTGGGTGCGCAGCTGCTGGGCTGCCCGGAGCAGGAGGCAGAGTTCGACGGACGCACAGTCACGGTGGGGGGCGATGTGTCCCGCAGCGTCAGCCTGGCCAAAATCGTTTCTGCATCGATGTGCGGGCATGATATCGCACTGGAAGTCACCGAGAGCCATACCTCTGCGGGGTCGCCGCCTCCGTATATGGTAGGCGCAGCGGAAGTGGAGGTGGACCTGGAGACCGGTGAGGTGCAGGTGGTGGATTATGCGGCCTGTGTGGACTGCGGCACCCCCATCAACCCCAACCTGACCCGGGTACAGGCGGAGGGCGGCATCCTTCAGGGCATTGGCATGGCACTGAGCGAGAATGTCACCTACGATGATAAGGGCCGCCTGGCAGAGAACTCTCTGCTGCAATATAAGATCCCCACCCGGCTGGATATCGGTCATATCCGGGTGGATTTTGCCCCCAGTTATGAGCAGCGCGGGCCATTTGGTGCAAAGTCCATCGGTGAGGTGGTCATCAACACCCCTGGTCCTGCCATTGCGGATGCGGTGTATAACGCCGTCGGCAGCCGTTTTTATGAGCTGCCCATTCTGCCGGAGCAGGTGGCAATGGCAGCTGCTCTGAGAAAGGAGTGATCGGTGCTGGACCAAGCAGCACTGCCCTTTCTCTCGCAGCGGGGACATATCGTTTCGCTGGTGGGGGGCGGGGGCAAGACCACCCTGCTGTACCAGATGTCTGCGCACTGTGCCCGCAAAGGCTGGCGGGTGCTGGCCTCTACAACCACCCATATCCGCTGCCCGCAGGACGGGCATTGGGCACCGGATGCGTACCGGCGGGATGCGCTGTGGGCGGCTGGAACGTACGCTGTGGCGGGAAAGCCAGCTGCGCAGAATAAGCTGACCCAGCCCGCCTGCCTGGAGGAGTGGATGCAGGCCGCCGATGCGGTATTCCTGGAAGCAGACGGGGCCAAAGGGCTGCCCTGCAAAGCGCCTGCCGCCCATGAGCCGGTGCTGCTGCCCCAGAGCGATATCCTGCTGGCGGTGGCAGGGCTCAGCGCCCTGGGCCGTCCGCTGGAGCAGGTCTGTTTCCGCGCCCCGCTGGCAGCGGCTCTGCTGGGGGTGGCACCGGATGCCCGGCTGACCCCGGCGCTGCTGGCGCAGCTGCTTGCAAGTCCCGCAGGGGGGCGCAAAGCAGCGGAAGAACGGAAATTTTGGGTGATCCTGAACCAAGCGGATACCCCGGCACTGCGCCAGGCAGCGGCAGAAACCGCCGGGCACCTGGCTCGCTGCGGAGTGCGGGCGGTCGTTACAAGCTTTGAGGAAAAGGAGCGGAATATCCGATGAATGAGCCGGAAAAGATCGTCTTTTGTACGGGCGGTGGATGTACCGCAAAACTGGGGGCGGGGGTGTTGAGCCGTATCCTGGAAAAACTTCCCCGCAAAGAAAAAGACCCCGCTCTGCTGGTGGGCTACGACAGCCGGGACGATGCGGCGGTCTACCGCCTGACGGAGGATCTGGCCCTGGTGCAAACGGTGGATTTTTTTCCGCCGATGGTGGAGGACCCTTATATCTTTGGGCAGATCGCAGCTGCCAACGCCCTGAGCGATGTATACGCGATGGGCGGTCAGGTCAAGACAGCGCTGAATCTGGTCTGCTTCCCGGAGAGTATGGATCTGAATATCCTGGGCCAAATTTTACAGGGTGGTGCAGAGAAAGTGGCTGAGGCAGGCGGGATCCTGGCAGGTGGGCACTCCATTGCGGATTCCGGGGTCAAGTATGGCCTGTCTGTCACCGGTCTGGTGGACCCTCGCCGGATCTACACCAACGATGCCGGACAGGTGGGGGATCGGCTGATCTTGACCAAGGCTCTGGGCGTGGGGCTGATCTGCACCGCCAATCGGGTGGGGGAAGCCGCCCCGGAGCAGATGGAAGCTGCCATACAGTCTATGACCACCCTGAACAAGACAGCCTCTGAGATCAGCCGCCGCTACCGGGTCCATGCCGCTACGGATGTGACCGGGTTCGGCTTTCTGGGGCACTTGCAGGAGATGATGGGGGATCGGCTCCATTGTGTGATCCAAGCCGACCGCCTGCCGGTGCTGCCCGGTGCCTGGGAGGCGGCGGACGCCTGCCTGTATACGGCGGCGGGGCAGCGAAACCGCAACCATCTGGGCAGCCGGGTGGAGTTCCGGGGTGTGCCGTTCCCGATGGAGGAGATCCTGTTCGACCCTCAGACGTCCGGCGGCCTGCTGCTGGCAGTAGACCCGGCGGATGCTTCTGCGCTGGAAAAAGAGCTGCAAGCTGCGGGTCTGCCTGCGGCTGTTGTAGGCGAGATCACAAAAGGCGCTGGCCCGGAGATCGTTGTGGAGTACAACAAAAAGATGCAATAACAACCATCATATATAGGGGGATGCCCCGGAAATCAAGGGAGGAACTACGCATGGTCCTAGTAGATGCAAGAGGAGATGCCTGTCCGCTGCCGGTGGTCAAGGCAAAACAGGCCATTGCCCAGTTGGAAGGCCCGGGTCAGGTGGAGGTGCTGGTGGATAACGAGATCGCCGTCCAGAACCTGACCAAGATGGCCCGCCAGAAGGGTTACGAGACCCAGGCAGAAAAGCAGTCTCCGGGACAGTACCGGGTGCTGTTTACGGTAGGACAGGTGCAGGAGGCAGCGGCCCCCGCGCCGGTCTGTACACCGGACGTCCGCACCGGAGCTGTGGTGGCCATTGACTCTGCCCAGATGGGGCAGGGCAGCGCAGAGCTGGGCCAGGCGCTGCTCAAGGCTTTTGTGTTTGCGCTGACCCAGCAGGACCAGCTGCCCCGCACCATCCTGTTTTATAACGGCGGTGCGTCTCTTTCCTGCGAGGGGTCGCCCCTGCTGGAAGATCTGCGGGAGCTGGAGGCCCAAGGGGTGGAGATCCTGACCTGCGGCACGTGTCTGAACTTTTATGGGCTGACGGATAAACTGGCCGTGGGCAGTGTGACCAATATGTATTCCATCGTGGAGACTTTGCTGGCAGCTTCCAGCGTGATCAAACCATGATCTATCTGGATAATGCCGCCACTACGCTCCACAAGCCTCCGGCAGTAGGCCAGGCCATGCTGCGGGCGCTTTCGGATGCAGGCAATCCGGGCCGTGGGGCCCATGAGCCGACCCTGCAGGCCGGGCGCCTGGTGCTGGCAGCCCGGGAGGCGGTGGCCCGGCTGCTGGATGCACCGGACCCTGCCTGCATTGCGTTTGCCTGCAATGCCACAGCTGCGCTGAACACTGCGCTGTGCGGTCTGCTGGAACCGGGAGACCATGTGATCACGACGGTTTGTGAGCATAACTCGGTGCTGCGTCCGCTTTACCGTCTGGAGCAGCAGGGGGTGCAGCTGAGCTTTGTGCAGACAGACGCCAAAGCCCGGCTGCGGTATGAGCAGTTTGCCCAGCTGCTGAAGCCCAATACCCGGGCGGTGGTGGTCACTGGGGCTTCCAATGTTACCGGAAACCTGACCGACCTGGGGTTTGTTTCGGGTTTTGCCCGGCAGCATGGGCTGCTGCTCATTCTGGATGCAGCGCAGCTGGCGGGTGCGCAGCCCTTCTCGGTCCAAAAACTGGGGGTGGATGTGTGCTGCTTCACCGGCCACAAGGCGCTGCTGGGGCCCCAGGGCACCGGTGGCTTGTATGTGCGTCCTGGGCTGCGGGTGCGGCCTCTGGCTGTGGGGGGGAGCGGCGTGCATAGTTTTGATCCGGTCCACCCCTCCCAGATGCCTACTGCGCTGGAAGCAGGCACCCTGAACGTGCCGGGCTTGGCCGGTCTGGCTGCTGGTGTGGAGTGGCTGCTGGAACAAGGCGTGGAACAGACGGCCCGGCGCGAGATGGCGCTGGCGCAGATGTTTTATGATCAGCTGCGGGATGTGTCTGGGCTGGAATTTTACGGTGATCTGGATGCAGATCTCCGCGCGCCCATCGTATCTTTGAACCTGACCGGGGAGGATTCGGCACGGGTGGCGGATGCCCTGTGGGAGGACCATCAGATCTGCGTGCGTGCAGGGGCACACTGCGCCCCTTTGATGCACAAGGCGCTGGGCACAGTACAGCAAGGGGTGGTGCGGTTCAGCTTCTCCTGCCAAAATACCCGGCAGGAAGTGCTGGCTGCGGCCCAGGCGGTAAAAACGCTGGCAGCAGAATAAACAGAAGAGGGAGAAAAGGATGAAGGCAAAACAGCCGTATAGAGTGCTTTCGTTTGCTACTACCCAGCAGGCCCTTGCATGGGAGAAACAGTGTGCCGCCCAGGGGGTGCCCGGGCGGCTGATCCCGCTGCCCAGAGAGATCTCGGCAGGCTGCGGCCTTGCCTGGCGGATGCGGCCGGAGGATTGGCTTGCATGGCAGTCCCGGCTTACAGATATCCCGTATGAACAAGCCGTAGAGATCGCGCTTTGAGATCGGAGAGGGAGTATGGAAGAACAAAATTTTGCTCAGATCCTGTCGGCACAGCAGTCTGTGGGGGACTGCCTGCTGGCCACCGTGCTGGAGGGGCCGGACCAGGGCCGACAGCTCCTGCTGGGGGGCCGTCAGCTGCTGTGGCCGTCGGCTCCATCTGCGCTGCTGGTGCGGGGCATGGACGTCCTTGGCGGCATGCAAAGCCCGGATATTTGCATCCTGGAAGGGGTGCGGGTGTTTGTACAGCCGCTGACTGCCCCGGTTCGGCTGGTGGTATGCGGCGGCGGACATGTGGCACAGGCGGTGGTGCGGCTGGCACAGGTGCTGGGTCTGCCGGTCTGCGCCCTGGAAGACCGGCCGGAGTTTGCCGCAGCCCTGGAGCAAGCTGGCGCTGCGCAGGTGCTTCTGGGTTCCTATGCTGAAAATTTGTCCCGGCTGCCGGGCAGCAAGGGGGACTGCTATGTTGTACTGACCCGGGGCCACCGGTATGACCTGGACTGCCTGACGCAGATCCTCCAAAAACCATTGTCCTATGTGGGGGTCATGGCCAGCCGCCGCCGGGCAGAGCTGCTGCGCAGCCAGCTGCGGGAGTCCGGGGCTGCTCCGGAACAGGTGGCGGCGCTGCATAGTCCGGTGGGCCTTGCGATCGGAGCGGAAACAGCGCAGGAAATTGCGCTGTCCATCTTGGCGCAGATCGTTCAGTGCAAAAACAGCACGCCAAACCGAGAGGGTTTTACACCGTCGATGCTGAAAATAATGACCGACAAAACGGATTGGGTCCTGGCAACGGTGGTGGCCCGGCAGGGGTCGGCACCTCGGAGCCCTGGCGCAAAAATGCTGGTAGGCCGGGATGGGCTGCTGGCAGGCAGTGTAGGCGGTGGTATTTTGGAGCATGAGGCGCAGCAGCGGGCACAAAAAATGCTGGCCGAAGGTCAAAACTGCTGCCTGGTGGAGTTTTCGTCCCAGGGTACGGGCACAGGGGCTATGGCAGCCTGCGGCGGTACAGTGACGCTGTTTTTGCAGCGAGGGGAGGCAATGCAATGAAGGAAAGACCGTTGATCCTTGTCCGCGGCGGTGGGGACCTGGCCACGGGTGTCGTGCATCGGCTCTGGTCAGCAGGGCTGCGGGTGTTGGTGCTGGAATCCAAACACCCGGCAGCTATCCGCCGTCAGGTCTCTCTGTGTGAGGCTGTCTATGCCGGACAGACCCAGGTGGAGGGGCTGCGGGCAGTGCGCATCCACAGCCTGACGGAGGCTGCGCAGGTGTGGCAGCAGGGGGCTGTTCCAGTGCTGGTAGACCCGGAGGGACAATGTATCCCAAAGGCAAAACCGGCCGTTTTGGTGGATGCGATCCTGGCCAAACGAAACCTTGGCACCCATCGTGGCATGGCGCCGCTGACCATTGCCTTGGGGCCTGGGTTTACGGCCGGACAGGATGTGGATGTGGTGATCGAGACGAAGCGGGGCCATCGCCTGGGGCGGATCATCCGGCAGGGGGCAGCAGCTCCCAATACCGGGGTGCCCGGTGTCATTGGCGGCTATGGTGCCGAGCGGGTGCTGCACGCTCCGGCCGAAGGACGCTGGCATACCCTGCATGAAATCGGCGATCTGGTGCAGCCTGGGGAAGCGGTGGCAGAGATCTGCCCCGCCCAGGGACCGGCTGTGCCGGTCTGTACCCAGATCGGGGGGATCCTGCGGGGACTGCTGCGGGATGGCTACCCGGTCACGCCCGGCTTTAAGGTAGCAGATGTGGACCCCCGCAGCACAGAGCGGGAAAATTGTTTCCTGATATCGGATAAGGCCCGCTGCATTGCGGGCAGTGTGCTGGAGCTGGTCTGTGCGGCCTGCTGGCAGCCGATAAAATAAACCATGAACGATAAGCACCGGACCTTGTGGGGTCGGAGCCGCTGCTGCGGCTGCCCGTACCTGCGGTCTGGTGCTTTTTTGTGGAGAATAGAGGGGCTTTTTTCCGGTATAACTTTCCCTGCATGGACATACATATGCACTGAAAGGGGAGAGTGTTTTGGAAAAACAGGAACAAAGTGCAGTCTGCCGTGAGATCGGAGCGCGCACCGGCGGCGATATCTACATTGGGGTGGTAGGCCCGGTGCGGACGGGAAAATCTACCTTTATCAAGCGTTTTATGGAGGAGCTGATCCTGCCTTCCATCGGGCCAGCGGCCGCCCGGGCAAGGGCAAGGGATGAGCTGCCCCAGTCCGCTGCCGGGCGGACCATCATGACCACCGAGCCAAAGTTTGTGCCGGAAAGTGCGGCCCCGCTGCAGCTGGAAGGCGGCGGAGAGTGCCGGGTCCGCCTGGTGGATTGTGTGGGCTATATGGTGGAAGGCGCCATGGGCCATGAGGAAAACGAAAAGCCCCGGATGGTCAAAAGCCCATGGTTTGAGCAGGAGGTCTCCTTTGATCTGGCGGCAGAGACCGGTACCCGCAAAGTGATCTGTGAGCACTCCACCATTGGCATCGTCATTACCACCGACGGAACCATCAGCGATATCCCGCGGGAGGGATATGCCCGGGCGGAAAAACGGGTGGTGGAGGAGCTGGAACAGCTGAACAAACCCTTTGTTATCCTGCTGAACAGCATCCATCCGGATGCGCCGGAGACCCTTCAGCTGGCACAGGGCATGGCCCGTGATTATGGCCGGGCGGTACTGCCGGTAAGCTGTGTGGACCTGGATGCGGCGCAGCTGAACCAGATCCTCCGTCAGGTGCTGTATGAGTTCCCGGTGCGGGAGATGGATTTTGCATTGCCCCGCTGGGTCACGATGCTGGAGCCGGGCCACTGGCTGCAAGCTGAGGTGTATGCAGCGGCCATGCAGTTTGCGGAAGGGGTGGCCCGGATGAAGGACATCCCCGGCCCGGCGGCTCCCGGGGCGCTGGACTGCGCAGCTGTGCAGCGTTCGGCTGTCAGCGGTATGGATCTGGCCGAGGGGGCTGTGCGCATCTCGGTGGAGCTGAAACCAGAAGTGTTCTACCAGGTGCTCAGTGAGCAGACAGGTCTCGAGATCGGAGACGAAGCGGGACTGATGCCGTGCATCATTGAGCTGGCGCAGGCAAAGCGTGCCTATGAACGGGTGCGCAGTGCGCTGGAACAGGTGGAAGCCACCGGTTATGGCATCGTGATGCCCACCATTGATCAGCTGCGCCTGGAAGAACCGGAGATCGTTCGGCAGGGCGGGCGGTATGGCGTCCGGCTGGAAGCCTGCGCTCCTTCCATCCATATGATGAAAGCCACCATCCATACCGAGATCAGCCCCATCGTGGGCACCGAAAAACAGTCAGAGGATCTGGTGCAAAGTCTGCTGGGCGGCTTTGAGGAGGACCCCGTGCAGTTGTGGCAGTCCAATATTTTTGGCAAAAGCCTGCACGAGCTGGTAAACGAGGGCTTGCAGAACAAGCTGCTGCATATGCCGCAGGAGGCGCGCACCCGCCTGCAGGAAACCCTGGAAAAGGTCATCAATGACGGCTGTACCGGGCTGATCTGTATCCTGTTGTGAGGTGAAGCTGCAAAAGACCCCCGTTCCCCTTGGTACAAAGGGGAACGGGGGTCTTTTGCGGCCGCTGTTTTGGAAAGAAACGCAAGAGAAAAACGGACCTCTGACCAAGGCTGCCTCCAAATAAGAAAACATTGGTTCTGGCTGAGAGATTTGCCCCATAGCACCCTGTAAAGGGCTTGGAAATACATCCAGTATTCCACGCGCCCTTTCCAGGGCACTCTGGGCACAAATCTCCGGGCCAGAACTGCTACGCACCCGCCGCCCGGCGATTTTGGGCTAGTGCAAGGAAAAGCAGCGCAGGCATCCTTGCTGGCTGGCAAGCTGCTTTGACACAGCAATTGCACAAAATCGTCAGTCGGCGGGCAATGATTTCTTATTCGGAGGCAGCCAATGCCAGAAGTCCGTTTTGTATAGCAGCTGCACCAAAGCAGAACAGCAGCGCCGCCGGCAGAGGCGGTCAGGGCTGCTCCTCGGTGAGCTTATTGATCAAAAGCTGATAGATCTCGTTGCCTTTCAGGATAAACTGTTTCTTGATCATTTCCGCAGAAAGACGATCCGGTGCACCAAGATCCAAACAAAAAAGCTCCTGGTCTAAGCCTTTGACCGTGCAGCGCACAGTGCAGTGGCCGTCCGCTTTCTCGGTGATATGGGCATCGTACTCGGCGGCCTTGCGCTCCCAGGTCTGGCTGCGCAGCACGGCGGCTGCGGCCCGCTCCCGCACACTGCGGGGCAGGTCATAGGCCAGCTCCTGTGCCACCCGGCGGCCTTTTTCTGTAATGGAATAGCACCCGGCGGACTCAGTCACCAGCTTTTGTTTGCAGATGTCGTCTAAGCAGGAGCCGATCTCAAAATAATTGACCAGAGCTTCCTCCACCAGGGCGGTCTCGATCTCCTGCCGGGAGATCGGCCCGGCGTTTTTTACCAGATAACACAGCAGCAGCCGGATCTCTGTGCTGTTGGTCAGCCCGCCGGGGCGAACCCCTGCGGTAAAAGCATCGTTGGCGGCCATAGTCCCTCACATCCCTTTATTGTTTGCTGTATCTCTAGTATAAAAGGTTTCAGGCCGGATTGCAAGCCGCACAGGTAAAATCTGTCTCAACCAGCTTGGAACATTCCGGCGTGGAGTAGACCCACCGGTCCAGGTGCCCCTGGGTGATAAAGTAACGCAGCGGGAACCGATGCTCCTGCTCCAGGCTGTGGTTCACGATCACCAGCTTTACCTTCATTTTTTCGGGCAGGATGTTTTTGATGTAGACGCTTACCACCTGGCCCGGCCGCAGGGCGGGGCAGCTTTCGGCCAGACCTGCCAGGTTGGGGGCTAGCTCCACAAAGGTGCCGTATTCCTCTACGCTGCGCACGATGCCTACCACGGTCTCTCCTACATGGAACTGGGCTGCATTCTCGGCCCAGGTGCCCAGCAGCTCCCGGATGGACAGCACAAAGCGGCCCTGCGGGTCCCGGTTTTTAATGGCGCAGAGGATCTGCTGCCCCACCCGCACCCGATCGGCCGGAGAAGAGATGCGGCTCACCGACAGGCAGTCGATGGGCAGCAGAGCGCTGATGCCGCAGCCCACGTCGCAAAAAGCGCCAAAGGATTCAATATGGGTCACGGTGCAGGGCAGGATATCGCCGGGGGACAGCTGATCCAGATAATTTGCCTTGCACTGGCGCTGGGCTTCGGCCCGCGAGAGCAGATAGCAGGGGTGTCCCTCTCCGTCCGTGGAAAGATCCTGGATCACAAAGCAGGTGGGCCGTCCCACACGGGTCACCACGGCGATCTCCCGCACAGCACCCCGTTCGGCGCCGTCAGCGCTCTCTGCAAAGGGCATCATGCCCCGCACACCCCCCAGCTCAAACCAAAGCTGGCGCTGGGTGTCAAAGGCCAGTGCGGTGCTTTGCAGGATCTCGCCCCGCTGCTGTGCAGCACGAAGCTCCGGTGCGGTCAGACGAGCGGCACTGCGATAGTTGGACTCGGTACGGAAAGTTTGCATCATCTTTCATTCCTCTTTCTGTTGGTTTTAGCCTGCCCGGGCAAGAGCTGTACTGCCGGGTCAGTACAAGCATATGCGGGGCGCAGCGGATATTTGCATTTTGAACGAGTTTGGTTTATACTATAATCATGTGCGCACCCCTTGTGCGCAGGGAGGGAAAGACTATGGATATCTCGGTAGGGGATACGATCTATACCCGGAAAAAGCACCCCTGCGGTGCGGCCAGTTTTGAGGTGCTGCGCGTGGGGATGGATTTCCGCATCCGCTGCACAGGCTGCGGGCGGGAAGTAATGCTGCCCCGTGCAAAGATCGAAAAAAACATCAAAAAGGTGGTAAAGCCGGGGCAGGTCTAGGGCGCTTGGCGTTTGCCCAAGACCCCGGGGCCGTTTGGGCTGTTTTTAAGCAGCGCCTTTCGTCCCCAGCAGAAAAAAGGAGTGCTTGCCCTATGATGCAGCAGCTGTACCCTCAGCTGGAGGCAGTCTGCCGCCGCTTTGAGGAATTGACCACCCGGCTCAACCAGCCTCAAACGGCTGCCGACCCGATGCTTTTTCGCCGATTGATGCAGGAATACCACGACGCAGAACCTGTCGTGCAGGCCTGCCGTGCCTGGCAGACAGCGCAGGACCATCTGGCACAGGCAAAAGCCCTGCTGGAAGGGGAGACCCTGGAGCCGGACTTCAAACAGATGGTACAACAAGAACTGAGCGAAAAAGCACGAGATGTGGAAGAACTGGAAAATAATCTCAAATTATTGCTGCTGCCCAAGGATCAAAACGACGAAAAAAGCGTGATCCTGGAGGTGCGCAGCGGCGCAGGCGGAGAAGAAGCCGCCCTGTTTGCCCACAGCCTTGTGCGTATGTACACCATGTATGCGCAGGCGCGCGGCTGGCAGATGGAAACCTTGACCCTCAGCGAGACAGAGCTGGGCGGCGTGCGGGAAGCCATTTTGGAGGTCAATGGCCGGGGCGTTTACCATCGGCTCAAGTTTGAAAGCGGGGTCCACCGGGTGCAGCGTGTGCCGGAGACCGAGACCCAGGGCCGCATCCATACATCCACCGCCACGGTGGCCGTGATGCCCCAGGCAGAGGACGTGGAGATCGAGATCCTGCCCAAGGACCTGCGCATCGACACCTTCCGGTCTTCCGGTGCCGGAGGACAGCATATCAATAAGACTTCCTCCGCCATCCGCATCACCCACCTGCCCACCGGCATGGTGGTGGAGTGCCAGAATGAGCGCAGTCAGTTCCAAAATAAAGATAAAGCCATGGAGATCCTGCGCAGCCGTTTGCTGGCACAAAAACAGCGTCAGCAGCAGCAGGAGCTGAACGCCAACCGTCAGGGGCAGGTGGGTACGGGGGACCGCAGTGAGAAGATCCGCACCTATAATTTCCCCCAGGACCGCTGCACAGACCACCGCATCGGCATGACCATCCACAACCTGGATAAGGTGATGGATGGCGCTCTGGACGATCTGATCGACCAGCTCTGCGCTACGGAGCAGGCAAAGAGGCTGGAACAAATGAACGCTTGAAACCGATGAAATAACACACGAAACGCTGTAAAGCAAAACAACTTTGCACAAGAAAAGAGCGTGGAAACGTATGAATATAAAAACCGTCCTTCGCCCTGCCGATGAGGCAGGTATTGACCAGGCGGCGCAGCTTTTGCGCCGGGGCGAGATCTTTGCCCTGCCTACCGAGACTGTGTACGGCATTGCGGCCGATGCCCGTCAGGGGGCAGCCGTGCGCAAGATCTTTGAGGCCAAAGGCCGCCCGCAGGATAACCCCTTGATCGTCCATGTTGCCGGGCCGGAGATGCTGCCCGGTTTGGTGGCTGAGGTCCCGGAGCGGGCGCAGCTGCTGATCTCTGCGTTTTGCCCCGGGCCGCTGACCATTATCATGCCCCGGGGGCCGGAGGTGGCGGATGAGTGCTGCGCCGGGCTGGATACGGTGGGCATCCGGATGCCCAGCCATCCCGTTGCCCGGGAGGTGATCCGCCGCAGCGGCTGTGCCTTTGCCGCCCCCTCGGCTAACCTCTCCGGACGGCCCAGCCCCACCAATGCACAGGACGTGCTGGCGGATATGGATGGCCGCCTGCCCCTGATCCTGGATGGCGGCGAGTGCGCTGTGGGCGTGGAGTCCACGGTGGTTTCGGTGGTGGGTCCGAAGCCCACCTTGTTCCGCCCCGGCCATATCACGCTGGAAGATCTGGAGCGTGCCTTGGGAGAGGAAGTGGAGGTCTCCGCTGCGATCCTGGAAAAACTGCCGGAGGGCGCTGTGGTGCGCAGTCCGGGCATGAAGTATAAGCATTATGCCCCTAAAGCGGATATTACGATCCTGGACGGCAGCTTTGAACAGTTCCGGGCCTATGTCCAGGCCCATGCCGACCAGAACCCCAGCTGTCTGTGCTTTACCGGGGAAGCGTCGCAGCTGGGCGTTCCCTGTGTGGAATATGGCCGTGAAGGGGACGGAGCAGATCAGGCAAAGCACCTGTTCCGCAGCCTCCGCGCTCTGGATGAGCAGGGCGACGGGGTGGTATATGCCCGCTGCCCCGGCCGGGACGGCCTGTCCATGGCAGTGTATAACCGGCTGGTACGGGCAGCCGCTTTCCGGGTGGTGCAGTTATGATCACCCTGGGCATTACGGGCCGCAGCGGCTGCGGCAAATCTACTGCCACGCAGGTCTTTGCCCGGCAGGGTGTCCCGCTGGCGGATGCGGATCAGATATCCCGGGAGATCCTGGCACCGGGTTCGCCGCTGCTGCCGCAGCTGGCACAGCGCTTTGGACAGGACCTGGTGGACGAGGCGGGACGGCTGGACCGCCGCACCCTGGCAGACCGGGCGTTTGCCACCCCGGAAGGCAAAGCGGATCTGGATGCACTGACCCATCCGGAGATCATCCGCCGCATCCGCCAGGCAAAACAAGAGGCACAGGCGGCGGGTTGTAAGCTGTTTGTGCTGGATGGTGCTGTGATCGTGGGCACTGCTGCCCAGGCCGAATGTGATCGCCTGGCGGTGGTAACGGCCCCGTTTGAAACAAGCGTTGCCCGGATCGCTGCCCGGGACGGCATCTCGCCGGAAATGGCAGCCCGTCGCTTGAACGCCCAAACGCCGGAAGCAGAGCTTACGGCCCAGGCGGATTATATCCTGCGCAATGATGCGGACTGCGCAGCACTGATCGCAGCTGCCCGGCAGCTATGCAGTGCATTGCTGGCTGAAGCAGCGGAGGAAGGGGGCACCGGGAGCCTGCCTTGAAAAAAAGAAAGAAATTCACAGCCCTGGTGCTGACGTTATGCGTGCTGGCGTTTGCCGCACCGTTTTTGCTCCGCTGGGGGAAAAGCCTGCTTTATCCCCGCCGCTATCAGGCAGAGGTAGAGCATTGGGCCGATGTTTATGAGCTGGACCCGCTTTTGGTGTACAGTTTTATCCGTACAGAGAGCGGGTTTGATCCCAGTGCCCAGTCCAGTGTGGGGGCAAGGGGATTGATGCAGATGACCGAGGGGACCTTTGACTGGCTCCGGGGAAAGATCGCATCCGAGGAGCCTTTGACCTTTGACTCGTTGTACGAGCCGGAAGTCAGCATCCGCTTTGGCTGCTATTATCTGCACCTTTGCTTGGTTCGGTATGGAGGGGACGTTCCCACTGCCGCAGCTGCGTACCACAGCGGCTGGGGTACGGTGGATACACTGCTGGAAAAAGCAGAACATTCGGCGGACGGCGTTACGCTGCAGGGGTTTCCCTATAACCAGATGAACCACTATGTTTATAAGATCACTGCCTGCTACCAGGCATATACCCAGCTGTACGCAGGGTGAATCCTACTTGCCAAAACCGGGGCAGAGCCTCTTTTGGCCCCGCCCCGGTGATGATAAAATTATATGAAGAAAGGGAAATGTAACCATGAAGGAAAAGACCCAGGCCCAGCAGCTGGCAGAAAAGCTGTTCTACAAGCCCGCCTATGCCGCCGATAAGGACGTGGACGTGCGTGAGAAGGCATCTGCCTTTGCAGAGGGCTACAAGAAGTACCTGGACGCTGCTAAGACCGAGCGTGAGGCTGCCGCAGAGAGCGAGAAGCAGCTGCTGGCCGCTGGTTACCAGCTGTTCGACCCCAAAAAGACCTATGCCGCAGGCGACAAGATCTATTTTGTGCAGGACAACAAGGCAATCGTGGCTGCCACCATCGGCACCCGCTCTTTTGAGGACGGTTTCCGCCTGCTGATCGCTCACACCGATTGCCCCCGGCTGGATCTGCGCCCCACTCCGCTGTATGAGTCTGACCACCTGAGCTACTTTAAGACCCACTACTATGGCGGCGTGCGCAAGTATCAGTGGGCTACCATCCCCCTGGCGATCCACGGCGTGTTCACCCGGGCAGACGGCACCACCGTCAACGTCTGCATCGGCGAGGAGGACAGCGATCCGGTGTTCTGCATCACCGATCTGCTGCCCCACCTGTCCGCAGAGCAGAACGACCGCAAGCTGCCGGACGGCATCCGTGCAGAGGAGCTGAACCTGCTCATCGGTTCTGAGGCTGTGCAGGATGAGGAAGTGAAGGACGCTGTCAAGCTGAACACCATGATCCTGCTGAACGAGAAGTACGGCATCACGGAAAAGGACTTTGTCCGTGCAGAGATCGAGATCGTGCCCGCATTCAAGGCACGGGATATCGGCTTTGACCGTTCCATGGTCGGCGGCTACGGCCACGATGACCGGGTGAATGCATACCCCGCTCTGCTGGCTGAGATCGAGACCAAGAACCCCGCTTACACCACCGTCTGCGTTCTGACGGATAAGGAGGAGATCGGCTCCGACGGCATCACCGGCATGAACAGCATGTATGTGTTCCACTTCATGCAGCAGCTCTGCCGTGCAGCTGGTCAGGACGACATCATTGCCTTCCACAACAGCGTCTGCCTGTCTGCGGACGTTACCGCAGCTTACGATCCCAGCTGGTCCAGCGCATTTGAGCCGATGAACGGCACCTATGCCGGCCGCGGCGTGGGCATCGTCAAGTACACCGGCAGCCGCGGCAAGGGCGCTGCCAGCGATGCATCCGCTGAGCTGGTGGGCAGCATCACCCGTCTGCTGGACGAGCACAATGTTGCTTGGCAGCTGGGCGAGATGGGCCGTCTGGATCTGGGCGGCGGCGGCACCATTGCAAAGTATGTGGCAAACCGCGGCATCCCCGTGCTGGATATTGGTGTGCCTGTGCTGTCCATGCACTCTCCCTTTGAGGTCATCCACAAGACGGACCTGTACATGGCATACCGCGCATTTGTCGTGTTCAACCAGGCTCAGTAAGCTGCATTAAGCACTGAAACTGCATAAAAACCCCGGCGGGACCTCTTTTTTTGAGGCTTCTGCCGGGGTTTTTTCAAAAAAAGCTTGACCTTCAAGTTACTTCATGGTGTATATAGGGTGTAGCAGGGGGGCAAAAACGCCCCTCCCTGATACATCCAACGGAGGTGACCTATATGAATATCAAGCAAGCGGCTGAACAAAGCGGCGTATCCAGTCAGAATATTCGGTTTTATGAAACAGAGGGTCTGGTGGTTCCGGCCCGGCGGGGCAATGGCTACCGAGATTACTCTGCCAAAGACGTACACGACCTGAAACTGATCCGTATGCTGCGTATGCTGGAAATGCCTCTGCCGCAGATCCGTCAGGTCTTGCAGGGGGAACTGGCTCTGCCCGATGCAGCCCAGACCCAGCAGATCCTGCTGGAGCAGCGGGCCCAGCAGCTGGCGGGGGCCATCCAGTTCTGCAGCCAGCTGCAAAAAAACAGCCAGAGCCTGGCGGCACTGGACGTGGATCAGTGCCTGGCCCGGATGCAGACTCCGGCCCGGCAGGGCGGATTTTTTACCGGCTGGCTGGAAGATTGGCAGGCAGTGGCTCTGGCCGAACACGAAAAGACTTTTTCCTTTATTCCGGATACTTCTGTACAGAACCCGCAGGAGTTTACTACGGCGCTGGAAGCATATGCGGCGGAAAATGGCCTGACGCTGGAGATGCTGCAAGAGGGGATGACCCCTCGGTTTCTGCTGGATGGGCTGGAATACAAAGCGGCCTGCTATTATGGCGGGCGTATCCCTACCGCGATCATCCGCTGCACCGCAAACCAGCCCCAGCTTCTGGACCCGCCGATCCCTACCCGCAGAGCCAGACTTTTGCAGGCAGCCCACCGGATGCTGCTGCCGGGTGCAGTGGCACTGGGCATTTTATTGCTGCTGTTCCTGGGGCGTCCGGAGCTGATGAAGACCCCGGATGGGTGGATCATGCTGGGCAGCCTGGCGGTGGTGCTGGTGGCGATGACCGTCCGGGACTATTTTCTCTATTATAACGAGAATGGCAAACAGGGGAAAAACAAGTCTTAACCTTCTGGCAGAGGCAGTACCTGCTCTACGGTGCAGAAGGTGTATCCCTGGTCCTTGAACCACTGAATGATATCCGGCAGAGCCTCGGCTGTGGTGCGGGTGGTGGCAGAGTCGTGCATCAGTACGATGCACTGTTCCTGCCCCTGTGCTTCCCGGATCACATTCCGAAAGATCGTCTCTGCACTGGGTTTTCCGCCTACGGCGTCCTCAGCACAGACATTCCAGTCTACATACCGGTATCCTTTTTGTACTGCCTGCTGCTTGAGCTGCTGCATCACCCCTTTGCCGCCGTAGCGACGGCTGACGGTGTTGGTGCTTCCGCCGGGAAAACGCAGATACCGCAGGTCGGATGCATCCAGATAAGGGGACAGGCGCTGGCGCAGCAGCTCCAGGTCCTTCCAGTAGCTTTCCGGGCTGCGGTAGATCTGGTCGTATTCATGGCTGGCGGAGTGCAGTGCGATCTGGTGCCCGGCTGCCTGGGCCTGGCTTACAAGCGGGAGATATTTGTCGTTGTACCCGGTGGCTACCACAAAAAATGTGGCGGGCACACCAGCGTTTTTCAGCGCATCCAATACAGCAGGGGTGGTTTTGCTGGGCCCATCGTCAAAGGTCAGACAGACCCATTTTTCCGGCGGAGCGGAGAGCGCTGCCTCCTGCTGGGCAAACACCGTATCCGGAACAGGGGAGAGATCCTGCTGGTGGCAGGCTGCTGCCGGATGTGTTCCGGCCACCCCCGTCCATATACCTGCTGCAAAACCTGCCGCCGCCAGCAGGGCGACTAATATCCTCCGCCCAGCCCGGTTGTTCACTGTAAATGACATCCCATGCGCCTCCTTTTCTTTTACCAGCATATGCAGTGCCTGCTGTTCTATGAAAACGGGAACAGTCCCAGAATCTTTTCCTTGAAAAAAGAAGGGGGACGGTTTCCATAGAACTGCTTGACAATGCCCCCAAAGTGTGGTATTATAATCAGGCAGTCCGCACGGCTAACATATGCGAGGGTGGCGGAACTGGCAGACGCGCACGTTTGAGGTGCGTGTGGGTAACCATGGGGGTTCAAATCCCCTCCCTCGCACCAGAAAAAGACCGCTTGTCTGAGGACAGGCGGTCTTTTTGCATTTGAGAGGAACAGCGTATGTGGCTTATCTATGCATTTGGGTCTGCTTTTTTTGCGGGCATTACGGCCATTCTGGCTAAGTGCGGGATACGGCGCACCGATTCCACAGTAGCAACAGCAGTGCGCACCTGTGTGGTGCTGGTGTTTTCCTGGGCAATGGTGCTGCTTACCGGAACAGGGGGGCAGCTGTTCCATTTGCAGGGCAGGACATTGCTATTCCTGCTCCTTTCCGGCCTTGCAACAGGTGCATCCTGGCTCTGCTATTTCAAGGCGCTGCAGCTGGGGGATATCAACAAGGTGGTTCCCATTGATAAATCCAGTACGGTACTTACCATTCTGCTGGGGTGGCTTTTGCTGCGGGAGCCTGTCAGTCCGGCAAAAGCGCTGGGGGCGCTGCTGCTGGCAGTGGGCACACTGTGGATGATCGATAAGCGGGATCCTGCCCGCACAGAGCCAGAACATCGCCTTTGGCTGCCGTATGCGGTCGGTTCTGCGGTGTTTGCCAGCCTGACGGCCATTTTGGGCAAGGTGGGCATTGCCGGGGTGGACTCCAACCTTGGCACAGCAGTGCGGACTTGCGTGGTGCTGGTCATGGCCTGGGTCATGGTATTTGTAACGGGAAAAAGCAGCCAGGTGCGCCAGATCCCCCGGGGAGAATTGGGCGTGCTGTGTCTGTCGGGTTTAGCCACCGGCGGATCCTGGCTGTGCTATTACCGTGCCTTGCAGCAGGGACCGGCCAGCGTGGTGGTCCCCATTGATAAGCTCAGCATCCTGGTCACAGTGGTATTTTCTCGTCTGGTATTTGGCGAAAAACTTTCGCCCCGGGCCGCAGCCGGGCTGACTTTGGTGGTGGCAGGCACCTTGGTGCTGCTGCTCTGAACAGAAGAAAAAGAAAAGCCGTGCTTCTTTAGAAGCACGGCTTTTTTGCTGCCCGGAGGGCAGGGTAGATTAGTTTTTCGCAGCGGGGATCTCAGCAGCAAAAACGCTCTTCAGTGCAGAGAACAGGAAGAACAGCGCCACTGCCATCAGGATATGGGCCAGGCCCGCAATGCCGGAGATGGCGGCATCCATACCGCGGCTCAATACCAGAGACTGGGTCTGGGCCAGCACCTGGGTCACGCCGCGCACCAGCAGCATCACAGCGGTGCTGGGCAGGGCCAGGTTATACAGCAGATAAAACCGCTTCCAGCTGCGGTTTTCCAGCAGAGCTGGGGCCTGACGAGCGGCCAGAGCCAAGACCAGGAACATCCCCATGCCCAGCATCAGCAGATGCGGATGCAGCACACCCAGGGTGGTCTTGCCCACAAAACCGGTAAATTTGGTGAACTCGCGGTAGAACACACCGGCAGCCAGCCCGGCGATCATGTAGCCGAAAGAAGTATTCAGCAGCTTTTTCATTATGCGTTCTCCTTCTTCATAGCAGAGTAGCCGATCAGCACAGTCCAGACGTAAGCGCAGGTCTTGGGGATCATCAGCATACCGATCATGGGGATGGTATCAGCCCACAGCACCACCGGGATGTAGAAGCCAAAGCTCAGCACGATGGTCAGCCACATCCAGCGGAAAGCCTTGTCCTCATGCTCCTTGGCGCTGCGGTAGAACAGCACGATGATCAGCAGGCCCAGCAGAGCAAAGGGGATGTTGCGGTAGATGCCCCAGCTCAGAGGAGCCTCGGCGCTGAGCCATGCGTTCTGGGGGAACAGGCACAGAGCGATGCGTGCAGCCGACAGCAGGTAAACGGCAATGGTCAGGTTCTTCTGACCCTGCACCTGGTAGCGCACCCGCCAGACGTAGTACAGCAGGATATAGAAGATGGTCATGGTGATAGAGGTGATGAACTTGCCGGTGCCCAGCGCAACGGTAAAGTTCTCCAGGCCGGTGGTGCACAGTGCCAGCGCACGGGGAACCAGGTGGAAGGAGTCGCCTGCGCCCAGCACGACAGCCATAATGCCGAACAGTTTATACTGCTTCTGGCCATGGCTCTTTGCGATCATGGTGATGCCGATAGCGATTACAGAGATCAGATATACGGCGTCAAATACGGTTTCTACCAATGCTTGCATGTCAGAGGTTCCTTTCTTTGATTCAATTATTTTTTGGAGGATGCACCGCCTGCTTGGCGGCTTTGGTGAACGTCGTTCATTTTGCGCTCGGAAAAACCCCGGCGTACCGGGGTCAATACAGCACCCTTCGGATCATGCCCAAAATACCAGAGCAGTCGTAGTTGTGCTGTAACAGAGCGGATAGGATCAGGGAAAAGATGATCTCCACAAACTTTTCCGGGGTGAAATCCGAATCAAAGACATCCGGTCTCACCTGGGGGTCACTGCGCAGTACATATTCCAGTCCCTGCCGGATGTGCCGCCAGGACTGCGCCATGCGCTGCTGTCCGTCGGAGCGGTCTGCACCCACAAAACTCATGGAATGTAGCGTGAAAAAGCCGGGGTATTTTTCCTCTCCCTCCCGCATCCGGGCAAAGGCCCATTCTACACAGCTGGGAAAGCTGCTGAAGGCGCCGCCGTTTTCCGGGAAATGAAAGATATCACACCAAACGCTCTCCACCGTAGCGGCCACCAGCTCCGATTTGGAGCCAAAGTAGTTGTAGATGGAGCCCACCGAGATGTCACAGGCTTTTGCCACGGCGCGGATATTCACTGCATTCCAGCCCTGCTGTTGGATCAACTGACGGCTGGTGCGCAGGATCGCTTCTTTGGACGTCACGATGGTATTCACGCTTACTGCCCCCCTCAAAATGAACTGTGTTCAGTATACTGGCTCCAAAGGACTTTGTCAAGAGGATTTCCGAAAAAAATTTGACCACATTTCACAGCAAAGCAGAGCCATGCGCCCGGCAAGGTATTTTATAAAGAGGAAAAAGGAGAGCACGCAGGCGGGAACCGCCGCAAAAAATAAAAAAGCCTTCCAAACCGGGTGGGGGGAGTTCCGCCCATTGGTTCAGAAGGCTTTAAGGTTTGCTCTGGAGAGGGGAGAGGTTAGTCTTTCCCTTCGTAAATACAGTGTACGCCTTTGTGCTCCATCATCCCGCCCAGGCAGCGCTTATTGCAGCGGACGCAGATATGGATCTTTTCGGCGTTGCCGGCGGCGATCTTGTTGACCCATTGTGGATCAGCCACCAGCTGACGGCTCATGGCTGCACACTGGATGCGGCCATCCTTCAGTTGCTGTTCCACAAACTCCGGATGCGCAAGGCCGCCTACGCCGCAGACCGGCAGCGATGTATATTGACGCACCAGGTCGCAGAATTTCAAAAAGCAGCCTTCCTCCGCAAAATAGGGGTGCTTTGCACTGGGGATCGTATCCTGCAGGTCAGAGTGGTTTGCCAATGCCACATGGAAGCTGGTCACACCGGCTTTTTCTAAAAGCGGAACACATACCGCCAGTTCATCCGTCAGCACGCCAGCATTGCCATAGTGGGGGTCTTCCTGGCGGACCGCCAATTTGTAGTCGATGGGGTAGTCCGGCAGCTTGCTGCGGATCGCAGAAACGGCTTCTGTTGCAAAGCGCAGTCGATTTTCAATGCATCCGCCATATTCATCTGTGCGGTGGTTGAAGACCGTAGAACTGAAACTTCCGCACATCCGGTCACCATGTACTTGTACCATGTCAAACCCGGCCTTTTGAGCCAGCACAGCAGCCTCGCCAAAGGCGTTGGTGATCTTTTTGATCTTTTTAACGGGCATGTTGGTGATGTAAGGGGACACCTGCTCGTTGAGCAGCGGACGCAGCTGCTGCGGTGTGATCTTTTTGCTGAGAACACCGGGGATGTATTTGATCATGCCCTTTATGTTGGTGTCGGTCTGGTGGAGCTGTGCACAGATCCGGCAATCGTGCTTGTGTGCGATCTCTGTCAGCTTCTGATAGTGGGCAAATCCCTTTTTGCTGTAAAGGCTCTGTCCAAACCGGGTGGGCAGTACCGGAACGTCGCCAATGATGATCATGGCACATCCGCCGGATGCGATCTGCTCGATCTTTTGATAGTATTCCTCGCCCTGCAGTCCCATAGAAGTCGGTGCAAAGATAATGCGGTTTTTCAGTTTCAAGGTCCCCAGTTCAACCGGGCTTAAGATCGTTTCAAACATGACTGGTTTCTCCTTCCGCTTGTACTATTTTTTCCAGAAGTTTTGTCAGCTGCGCTTGTTCGTCGGGGGTCAGAACAGAGAGCTTCTGTTCGTTCCATGCGCGGATCAGATCGTAGCTTTTATGATACAGACGGCATCCGTCATCGGTCAGCTCCAGATGATAACAGCGGCGGTTTTTCTCGTCCCGTTGCCGGCTGATCAGATGTTCGGAGGTCAGTTTGTCCAGGGAACGCTGCGTGAAACCCCAGTCCATATTCAGTGCCTGGGTCAGCTCTTTGGGAGAACACGAGGGGTGTTTCCCTATATATAAGATCGGATATAAAAGGCTAAGTGTTATGTGGTCTTGCGCCAATTTACGGCTGCACTCCGTGACAAAATCTTTTCGCAGAACAGAAACAAAATATGCAAAGCCTGGTACCATGATCTTCTCCTATAACCAATATCGCTTGAAAGGGGCATATACTTGACAAAGTCAAGTATATGCCGACAACTTGACTTTGTCAAGTGTTTGAACCGCAAGATATTTGGTCGGCAACGAAAAATTTTCTGCGTAGGGCGGTGCGATCCTGCCAGGGTGTCCGCTTGACTTTACCGATCTAAGCTGGTAAAATCACAGGTGAAAAAGGGTTTGGAAATCTTTTTCACCTGTAGGCTGTCAACCGTTGGAGCGGTTGGCGGCCTTTTTGTTTTTGGGGCTGCTCCCTTGCACCGGGTGATCTTCTCGCTAGGACGAGAACATACAACGCAATTTGTTGTATGTTCTCAACGGGTGTGATATAGTAAAGAAACGGAGGATGTTTACATGATTCACATTAAGTTGAAGGCCGTACTTGCGGAAAAAGGCATCAAGCAAAAGGATTTGGTTGCAATGACCGGGATACGCCAGCCCACTCTATCAGCCATGAACAACAATTCTGTTAAGCATATTCCTCTGGATGTGTTGAATAAGCTTTGTTCTGTCCTGGATTGTCAGCCAGCCGATTTGTTGGAATTCGTGCCGGGCGATAACGAAAAAAGTCCGGATGCTTGACGCATCCGGACAGAAGAAGTGTTATCTCTAGCAATATCTGCTTATAGTCTGGGAAAAAGTTGGAATGCAAATATCCCCGAAAGATATATGACTTTCAGGGGTGTTTGCATTGCAAGGCGAGTGGGTTACAAGAATAAAATCGGCGCTGATTTTCAACGAATCAGTGCCGATTTTTGTGGTGCGGGAGAAGGGGGTCGAACCATAACATAACGATTCTGTGTTGAAAACTGTGGAGCGAAGCAATAGAGGCTCCTTTGCTTTTGTGGGGGGAGGGGTATATTCTCGCAAGGGTTTTTCCGGGGGTAGAGAAAAAAGTGGGTTACAAAGTGGGTTGCAATTTTGGCCCGGTGGGAGCGGTATTTACTTAGTGCGGCCCGCATCAAGCAGGCGGTCAAAGACGCTGTCCAGAGCATCCGTTCGGGCGCTGGAGTCGCCTTGCAGTTCGTGCCCATACACTCCGTAGGTGTCCATGGAGCGGCTATGGCCCACAAGGGACTTGACCAGACCGACCGGAAGGGTTTTTGCCACGCTGACAAAGGTGTGCCGCAGCTCGTAGGGGGTAACCACCGTGATCCCATTATGCCGGCAGTAGCGGGCAAGATGGTCCTCAAGATACTTGCCGCTGGGGATATCAAACACCGGGTCAGAGGGGGAGGGGATACCGCATTGCTGGCGCTGCGCTGCAAGCTCCTGGCGGGCCAGCCCGGACAACTCAATCGCCCGGCGAGCATTTTTGTTTTTGCCGGAGGTGGTCTCGCTATATCGGTTAATGGAACGGCGCAGCTCGAGGCGGTCGGGCTTTACATCGCCCCACTGTAGCCCCATCAGCTCCCCAGGACGCAGGCCGGTGAGCACGGCCAGGCGGTAGGCGTGGATCAGCGCTTCGGGAACAATACGGTCGCGCCAGGTTGTCTCTTCACTGCGGAAAAGCACGGCCAGGTCGTTGGGCTGCAGCACCTTTTTTTCGGAGCTGGTGGCAGCAGAAGGAATGGTCAGGCTCTCTGGGAAAAGTGTGCTCAGGCGACCCACCCGGCAGTACTTGGCGAAACTGCACAGATCTGTGCGCAGGTTGGTCAGGGATTTGCGGGACAGCCCCCGGGACGAAAAGGCGTGGTCGATGACCCGCTGCAGGTCTCGTTCTGTGAGAGCGGACACATACTTGCGTCCAATCAGGGGCTCAACATAGTTGGTCCAGCGCCCCTGCATGGGCCGCCAGTTAGAAAAAGAGGTCGTCTGATGCTTGTGCTCCAAAAACTCAGTGTAGACCTTATCTACCCGTTGGTTCTGGCTTTGGATGCCGTCATCCAGCCAGGCATCCGCTTTGGCGTTGGCCTCCCGCTGGCCGGTGCGGCCGGGCTTTGCGCTGGTAAAGGTGCGGCGCTCGCCGTCCTTTTGTACCTTGATCTGCCAGCGTTTTTGATTTGGAAGCCAAGCGGCGGTATTGGTTCTTCTGCCCATAAAAATACACACCTCCAGAAGGGTACACTTTGACAAGCCTGCCCGTTTGGAGTATAATCGCCGTGTCGAGTGTGCGATGTCGCCCCTCTCGCAGGGGCGTGAATTGAAATCGATGACCCCGCAAGGGCGAGCTGCTGATCTTAACTCCTTCGGTGTTGGTAGCACCGGGGGAGTTTTTGTTTTATTCCCCCGCATATAGGGGGAAGTTTGCAAGAAGTCAGGACTTATCATCCTCGGGTATGTTCAATAGTTCTTTCCAATTTGGAGGAAATCCCAACGCCGAAAGATGTACATATTCCGAATACTCTTCCAGAAGGGCTTCGATTTCGGAAAGAACATAATTGTTCCACTCAGTAGGTGTTGAATAAAGAAACGCCATAATGTAAATCTGGTCGAAAATTTTTCCGCTGGCTTCTTTATATTTGTGATGCTTCTTGCACTGAATGGGAGTTCGGCCAAAATTAAAATTATAGATGCGCATATAATGTGCGAGATGATTTCGAGTATAGGTGATATTTTTAATCCAACTTCCCAGCTGTGCAGGCCCTGTTTGGTAACTTCGGGCCAATCTTTTCTGATAGGGCGTTTGAAGATTCTCATAAATAGCGGATATATTTCCCATCGTCAGAATCTCGACGGCTACCCACATTGGAAGATTGCCATCATATTCCTGCATATGATGTTTGATAAATGGGAGATTGCGGCTATTTTTAAACTCGTGATAAAACAAGCTTGAGAACTTCAAAAAATCTGAATGATTGCGATAAATCGAACTATCCAAATAGATCAGGGGATTTTCAGGGAAAGCCGATGTAAGAGCATAGGACAGCCGTGTTTTCAACGTTTCTTCGATGTCTTCCAATGCAAACATTAAAATGCGAGTCAGTTTTCGGTCAAAATCATATAGCGCCTTGATTTGCGCCAATGTAGTGCCGGGAAGATAGTGTATGCCATCATCCTGTTTGAATCCATGAAGATAACCAGAAAGCCGATAATAGTTCACATGATATAGTAACTTTTCCGCTTCTTCCTTGTCCGTGATAATTAACCCGCGGGATTCAAGAAGGCTTACTTGCTCTGTCAGGGAAAGATGTTTTTTCAATTCCTTCATGTGAAAAGCTCCGTATAACAAAAAAGCGACCCCGTCATGGTACGCATCGTTGAGAGGCGTGACGGGGTCTGTATCATACTCTCATTATATGCGTTTCTGTTAATTTTGTCAACTTGTTTCGCAAAATTGGCAAGAATATTCGCATTTTGCGGCTTTTACGCCTGTTTTCTGTGTTTTTGTCTTTCTTGCTCTACTCTTTTGCCCTTTATATATCCCGGCAAAGCCCTATGGCCTTGCCCTCGATCGTGACAGAGTTCATCTCCTCTCTGGAAAGGATGATGCTTTCAAATGCGGGGTTCTCTGGCCGCAGCTCAATAAAGCTTGGGTGCAGGTAGACCCGCTTTAATGTGGCTTCCTCCCCGATGCGCACAGCGGCGATCTCTCCATTCTCCACCTCGGCCTGGCTGCGGATGGCCACCAGGTCCCCGTCATGGATGCGGGGTTCCATGCTCTGCCCCTTGCAGGTGAGGGTAAAAGTGGCGTGCCAGCGGGAGGGTACGCAGACCATCTGCTCAATATTTTGTTCCGCTGTGATGGGCGTGCCGCAGGCGATGGTGCCGATCAGCGGCACCTGCACCATCTCCGGCATCGGGGAGAACCCCGGCGGGATGGGGGAGGGGGTTATAGGGTGCTTCCGCTCTACACTGGAACGTCCAAGCAGGTAGTCCATATCTACATTAAAAATGTCAGCAATAGCCTCACAGGTTTCAAAGTCCGGCTCTCTACCACCAGTCTCATACATTCCAATGGTGCTGCGAGAAACTTTCAGTAAAGAGGCAAGCTGTTCTTGTGTTATTCCACGTTCCGTACGCAGGCGCTTTATAATAGGTGCGAAATTCGCCATAGTAGAAATCCTCCGTGTTTTTCTGACTTTATAATATCACACAACGTGATAAAGTCAATGAGAAAATGTCACGAAGTGTGTTGACAGAGATGGTGGGAGGTGATATAATCAAGCTACAGTCACGAAACGTGACAAGGAGAAAGGAGGTTCAAAATTGGATTCTGAGAAGATTTCCCGGATGCTCATTGAGCTGCGAGGGGAAAAGACCCGTACAGAGGTGGCAGCAGCCCTTGGTCTTAGCGTTTCAGCCATTGCCATGTACGAAAATGGCGAGCGAATCCCCAGGGACGAAACAAAGCTTAAGATTGCTGCCTATTACGGAAAGTCCGTAGAGGACATTTTTTTTAACCAAAAATGTCACGAAAAGTGACAAGAAAAGGAGACGCCATGATCAACATTCAGATTTTCAGCAACCCCGAGTTTGGGCAGGTGCGCACCGTCGAGCTTGACGGACAGCCGTGGCTCGTCGGCAAGGACGTGGCGGTAGCGTTGGGGTACAGCGTTGCCCGAAAAGCGATTTATGACCATGTTGATGATGAAGATAAAAGGGGGTTCCAAATCGGAACCCCCTCTGGCCAGCAGGAAATGGTCATCATCAACGAATCCGGCCTGTACAGTCTGGTGCTGTCGAGCAAGCTGCCGACAGCGAAGAAGTTCCGGCGTTGGGTCACCAGCGAGGTGTTGCCTAGCATCCGCAAGCATGGGGCATACATGACCCCGCAGACCTTGCAGGCGGCCATCCTGAACCCGGACACCATGATCCAGCTGTGCCAGCAGCTCAAGGAAGAGCAGGTTGCAAACCAGCGGCTGCGGGAGGATAACGCTGTGCTTGCCCCCAAAGGCATCTTTGCGGACGCTGTAAGCGCCAGCAATAAAAGCATCCTGGTGGGCGAGCTTGCAAAGCTGCTGTGTCAGAACGGTGTGCCGATGGGGCAGAACCGGCTGTTTGGCTGGCTGCGGGAAAATGGCTACCTTATCCGTGACCCCAAGCGCAGCGACTATAATATGCCCACACAGCGGGCAGTGGAGCAGAAGCTTTTCGAGATCAAGGAAAGCACCGTGGTGCACTCGGACGGGCACACCACCCTCAACAAAACGCCCAAAGTCACCGGCAAGGGGCAGATCTACTTCGTTAACCTGTTTTTGAAGCTCACCCCGGCGGGGGAGATATGAACGGACGCAACAAATACTGGCGGGAAGCCCGCTGCAAGCGCATGATCGCCCTCTATGAGCGCATCGGCGCATGGATCGAAAAGAGGTGAACAGAATGAAAATTGAAATCATCGGCGATGCCGAAGAAATTGCCGCCCTTGTATTAGCGGTACAAGAGCGGCAGTCTCCAATCTATTTGGTAAACAAGCGAGTTGTTGAGGATTTAGGCGAAGGTGATCGAGCAATGACAGCGAGGTGTTCATCTGAGAATTTCCGGTGATGTGATCCACTGTGCCCCGGAGTCCCGAAGCACTAGAATGTCACAATCTTCGCTGACTGTCTGATTTATCTGAGCATAATGTTGGAGCCCTGCAACCGAGCGGGTTAGAAAGCGAAGATAGTTAATTGATTCCTGCAACGGAAAGGCACTGTAGTTTACAGGAAACATATCCGTAAGCTTTTTGAGTGTATCAGATTCACCTGAGAATGAAAGACAGGATCCGTTAGTTGAGATATGATCCGTAAGTTCAGCTGAAATCAGAGATGTTGCGAATACACGCCGAATATTTCTGCTGTCGATTGCCGCCCCAAGCAGAATTACGTTTCTTTCTCCAGCAATGGATTTAAGTCTTTCTTTTACGGATAGCAGTTCTTCTTCAATAGAAAGTGTTGGAGCTAATCCGACGAGAAAGTTTCTGATGATGCAGGATGTTTTCTCCCCATTCTTAAAAGAAGAAGCCCCCGTATAAGTAATTCCATGCCCGGAATTTGTAAGGAAAATCTTCTGCTCATATTCCGTGAGAACAAAAGATTCTTTTTCGTTTGTTTTTTCATCCGTTACCGTTGTCGTTAGTCTTCGGTCGGCGGACATCACAATTCCATACTGATTTGCCAAAGTTATTGCAAGAGACATTTATATTCACCTTCCTTTAAGGTTAAGTATACCGCAGAAGGGAGGCCACAACAAGGAGGGACAACCTATGAGGAAGAAGTATATTAGCCTGCGCCGCAGGATTGAGGATGCAGGGTACAGCCAGCAGGAATTAGCAGAGAAGGTCGGAATGGGGGTCAGCACCCTTAGCAAGCGGATGGGCAACTGTGTCGGATCTGGTGAGTGGCGCAGCAGCGAGATCACCGCCATCTGCAAGGTGGTGGGGATCTCTCAGGAGCAGATCGGGGAGTATTTCTTCCCGGAGGTCAAATAAGAGGAGGATATATGAAAAAATACGAATTTACAGGCGAAACTAAAGCGTTTGACGGCACCACCCTGCACCGCATCCGGGCGCTGAAGGACTTCGGGGATGTAGCTGCTGGCGACCTTGGCGGCTGGATCAAGGGAGAGGAAAACCTCTCTCACGATGGTAGATGCTGGGTCTCCGGCGATGCCCGGGTTTTCGGCGATGCCTGGATCTCCGACGATGCTCGGGTCTCCGGCAATGCTCAGGTTTCCGGCTATGCTCGGGTCTTCGGCAATGCCTGGGTTGCTGGTGATGCTGAAATCAAATCCCCCAAAGACACGTTTTGGACCTCTATGATCGGCAGCCGTTATGGGACTACCACTTTTTTTAGATGCGCAGATGGCAAAGTACGAGTTACTTGTGGTTGCTTTTACGGGGACCTTGACGAGTTTTTAGCCAAAGTGGAGAAAACTCACGGAGACAGCAAGCACGGCAAGGTTTACAAAAAGCTCATTGAGCTGGCCAAGATCCAGATGGAGGAGGACGTATGAAACCTACTAAAAAAGCCCTGCTGCGCCGCGCAAAGCTTTGCTACACCGGCGCCATTGTGGCAGGCGTGGCCAGCCTGCTGGTGGCCAGCGGCATTGAGACGGCCGCCACGTTTGGCGGGATGATTGGGTACTCGCTTGCGGCTGTGGCCGTGTTTGCGCTGGCGCTGCCCTGTGTGGGCTATGCCCGCTGGCTGGAGATGGAGGCGGACCGCATCGGCCGGCCGGTGCATCGGCAGCACGCCCGGCCGGATGAGCACTGGGAGGAGGCAGCCAACCGATGAAAAACGCCATTTATACCCGCACCTGCCAGATGTGCGGGGCAGAGATGCAGGGCGTGGGCAGCCGCAAGCTGTATTGCACGGACTGCCTGGAAG